>ODAJ012118719.1_pt1 | contig 29362 bp, 26 predicted proteins | sample 1539241 | NCBI WGS metagenome assembly ODAJ01 (sample SAMN02144231, study PRJEB22623) | gut metagenome | biome: sheep rumen | host: Ovis aries | place: New Zealand
TTACGAATTTTCCGTCATTTGGCGTACTTCTTCATTAATTTTCTTCGCAAAATCTTCAAATTTGACTGTTCCTTGCTCTCCTCCGCCCTGTTGACGATAGCTAACAGTGCCTTCGGCCTGCTCTTTTTCACCAACAATGATCATGTAAGGAATATGCTTCATCTCGTTGTCACGAATCTTACGTCCAATCTTCTCGTTGCGGTCATCGATGTATGAACGTACTTCCTGACTATCGAAGTATTCCTTTACCTGCTGAGCATACTCAACATACTTCTCGCTGACAGGAAGGATTGCAACCTGATCGGGGGTCAGCCACAAGGGGAAATGACCTGCAGTATGCTCGATGAGCACAGCGCAGAAACGCTCCATACTGCCGAAGGGGGCACGATGAATCATAACGGGACGGTGCTTGGCATTGTCCTCGCCAATATATTCAAGTTGGAAACGCTGAGGTAACTGGTAGTCAACCTGGATAGTACCCAACTGCCAACGACGGCCGATAGCATCCTTGACCATAAAGTCGAGTTTGGGACCATAGAATGCAGCCTCGCCCAATTCGGTCTTAGCCTTCATACCCTTCTCGGCACAGGCATCAATAATAGCCTGCTCGGCTGTTGCCCAATCCTCGTCACTACCGATATACTTTTCTGTATCGTTGGGGTCACGGAGAGAAATCTGCACTTCTACGCTCTCCTCCTTAAAGTCGAAGATACGGAATACATGCTGAATAATCTCCATTACCTTGATGAATTCATCTTTTACCTGATCTGGACGGCAGAAGATATGAGCATCGTCCTGAGTGAAGCAACGAACACGGGTCAATCCGTGAAGCTCACCGCTCTGCTCGTAACGATAAACAGTACCGAACTCAGCACAACGGAAAGGAAGGTCACGATAGCTGCGGGGCTTATTAGCATAAATCTCGCAGTGGTGAGGACAGTTCATTGGCTTGAGCAAGTACTCCTCGCCCTCCTCAGGGGTCTGAATGGGCTGGAAGCTATCCTTACCGTAGTGATCCCAGTGACCAGAAGTCTGATAAAGGTTCTTGCCACCAATATTGGGTGTGATAACCTCTTGATAACCATACTTCTTCTGGATGCGGCGCAGCATATCCTGCAAACGCAAACGCATATCGGTGCCCTTTGGCAACCAAATAGGCAGGCCCTTTCCTACACGCTCAGAGAACATGAAGAGCTCCATCTCCTTACCAATCTTGCGATGGTCGCGTTTCTTAGCCTCCTCCAAGACAACCAGATATTCATCGAGCATCTTCTTCTTGGGGAAAGAAACACCATAGAGACGCTGCATCTGATCCTTAGTAGCATCACCACGCCAGAAGGCACCAGCTACACTCATCAGTTTAACAGCCTTGATAATTCCCGTAGAGATAATATGGGGACCCTTACACAAGTCGGTGAAATTACCCTGTGTGTAGGTAGTAATGCTTCCGTCCTCGAGATCCTGCTCGATGTGTTCGCACTTATAAGTTTGACCACTGGCAGCAAAGAACTTCAAGCTATCAGCCTTGCTAATCTCCTTGCGGACAACGGGCTCGTCCTTACGGGCCAGCTCAATCATCTTATCCTCTATCTGCTTGAAGTCGCCTTCCTTAATCATCTCGCCATTGGGCAGCAAGACATCATAGAAGAAGCCGTTCTCGACTGCAGGACCGAAACCGAACTGAATACCGGGATACAGCTCCTGCAATGCTTCAGCCAGCAAATGAGCACTGGTATGCCAGAAAGCATGCTTGCCTTCCTCGTCGTCAAACTTATACAGGACAACCTTGGCATCCTGATTGATTGGACGGTTCAGTTCAACCGTCTCGCCATTTACGCCACAGGCAACAACATCTTGTGCCAAACGTGAAGAAATGCTCTCGGCAATCTGAAGACCAGTTACGCCAGCTTCATACTCACGTACTGACCCATCAAGAAAAGTAATTTTAATCATATATCGTATTATTTTGTTATTCGGTAAAATGAGTTGCAAAGATAATTATAAAATGTTAAAACAGAAAGAACTACATTAAAAGTTTTTCCTTAAATAGGCTATTTTTTCTCATTTGCATACTTCTTAATCAAATTATAAGCCGAATATAGGCCATATTCGCCTGCTTGACTGAGGTCACTGAGTCCCTCAGACAACTTGCCGCAGAGGATATAAGCCACGCCACGACTATAGTACGCATCAGGAAAATGCGAATCTAATTCGATAGCCTTACTGAGGGCATTAATCGCTCCAATGTAGTCTGCAAGTTTTATCATCATGCAGCCAAGGTTATAATGTAGATATGGGGATTGCGGTTGTAAATCGAGCGCACGGTTATAATCCTGCATCACCATCAGGTAGCCTAAGCGCAAATCGGCAGCCTGAGCAGTTGTACTGGACACCTCGAGCTGCGCATAACGGCACTGAGCACGTAGCATAAGGGCCATGGCATCGTCTCCATACTTAAGCACATAGGTATCCATATCGGCTATACCATTCTCAAAATCTCTCACGTGGTAATAATCCAGCGCACGTTTGAAGAGCAGTTCCTTTATGACTCCTTTCGATTCAATGGCAGAGGTTGTTTCTGCAATTGATGTCATATGGGCATTCAACTGAGACTCGGTCATACTACCCTCATCACTCGTAAGATACAACGGAGCAGGCAGTATCGAACGTGAATTTAATTTGTCAAGTTCCTTACTATAGGCAACATACAACTTAACGTCCGACTGATTTTTATAATACGTAAAGATATAAAGCGGCTCAGGCTTTAGTTCCGTCTGCTTGTTCTGAACCTTTCCGCGATACTCACTAACATACTGGTTATCCGTCTCGTGCGTATCCTCCTCCACCAATTTATCGTAGTCGTCGATATTATGCTCACTCTTCTTGCGGGTCTTGCCAGAACTCTTATACGTACCCGTTGTCACAGCCATCTGTGCCTTCAGAATCTTATACTCATCGCGTTCAGCACCATAGACATCGCCTACCTTCCTACGTATCTCGGCACGCTTACGGTATCCTTCCCAGAACTCAGGATAATCCTTTATCACAGCACTAATATCACGAATGGCACCCTTATAGTCACCAATATTATCAAGCAGCAAAGCTCTGTTATAAAGAACGATGGTGTTATCAGGCTCTATCTTCAGGACAAAGTTAAAGTCTTCTATGGCAAGGTTATCCTCACCCACGTTCGCACGAAGAAGACCACGGTTGTAATGAGCATAATAGCTATTGGGAGCAATATCGATGGCTGCGTCGTAATCAGACATAGCTCCACGCAAGTTATCCTGATTATATCGCGCCAAGGCCCTGTTGACATAGAGATTGGCCACCTTCGGGGACTGCATGATAGCTTTATCCAGACTCTGCTCAGCCTGCGCGTACTCCTCTCTTTTCGCTTGAAACATAGATTTCATACTCCAGGCATTCCCATCATACTCATTCAGTTCTAAAGCTCGATCCACCCATTTTTCAGCCGATACTGTGTCTGTTCTTAGCAGAGCCACCTGAGCCTTCAGCGTCAAGTTCTCTGGAACTTTCGGCCACTGCTTAATCATCACATCCAATGCCGAATCCGCTTGCTCGTATTGCTTAAGCTCTATGTAGGAAAGGACAAGATTATGCCAGCAGGATTTCTCAAGCGGGTTAATCTTTAGCGCCTGGACAAAGTCTTGAGAAGCAAGCTCGTAACGTGCTTGGTTTATGCGACATAAGGCACGCAATTGAAAATAGTTGCACATATAAGGATTACGCTCCAAGGCAACTCCGCAGTCTATCTCTGCTCCTTGATAATCCTCCAGATAATACTTGGCAAGACTTCTGTAAAAATAGGGTTCACCCAACCAAGGCTTGGCACTGATTACCATATTAAAACGCTGAATAGCCAAAACATAATCCTCGAAATACAAGGCGTTACGCCCCATCAATAGAACCCTGTCAGTATTGATCTGAGCGTAACATCTGCTTGTTGTTCCCCACAATAGAAAAATGGAAACAGCAAGCAACAAGATAAGTCGCAGTTTATTCAATGTCTTTACTCTTACCTTTTAACCTTAACCTTATAGGAGCAACTGAACTTACCCTTTATTATCTGCTGCAACTTTGCTTTGGTAAGCTGTTTGCGCAAACCTGTAAGGTGGTCTGTAAACACCACTCCATCAAGGTGATCAAACTCATGCTGCATAACACGAGCCAGGTATCCTGTCACCCACTCGTCATGCTCTTGGAAATTCTCATCAAGATAGGTGACACGTATTCTTTTAGGACGCTTCACACTCTCGTGCACGCCAGGCAGACTCAGACAACCTTCTTCCATGATATCTGTCTCAGTTTCATCATACTCCTCGATATAAGGATTAATGAAAGCGTGTATATAATCCTTGTATTCAGGATAATCCTCACTGATAATATCCAGATTAATAACAACCAGCCTTATATTAAGGCCAACCTGGGGTGCAGCCAGACCAATTCCCTCACTCCTGTCGAGGGTGTCATACATATCCTGAATAAGTTGTTGCAGATTAGGATAATCTTTATCAATATCTTCAGCTACCTTACGCAATACAGGCTGACCGAAGGTGTATATTGGCATTATCATAATTATATTGTATTTTTAAATCCGATATTCTAACTTACAAATTTCCCCGTCCTTCCATCCATCCCTGCAGGATGATGGTGGCGCTAATCTCATCCACCAGCGCCTTATTCTGACGAGCTTTCTTTCCGATGCCGCTCTGGAGCATCGCCTGATGAGCGAGCACACTGGTATAGCGCTCATCCCACATATCTACTGGGACACCCGGAAACGCCTTCTTTAACTGTTCCACAAAAGCACGCACCCTGGGCAAATTATCACTATCCCTGCCGTTCGTCTGTTTGGGAAGCCCAACGACAAAACGTTCTACAGGCTCCTTAGCCGTATATTCCTTCAAATATTTCATTAGGCGAGGCGTCTCTACAGTTGTAAGTCCGCCCGCAATGATTTTCAAAGGGTCCGTCACAGCTAACCCTGTACGACGGACCCCATAATCTACAGAAAGAACTCTTCCCACTTAATGTCGTTTAACAAGAAGAGATTCTTTTTTACTTCTGATACAACAACCAAGCATCTTTGTACTGGCTCTGAAGAGCAGCACGGCTCTGAGCAGCCTCAGCCTTTGTGTCGTAGCTGGTAGCAATTACGCGGAACCAGTCAGCACCGTTTACAACAGCCTTCACAACACGGGGAGCATAACCCTTGCCAGCCAAAGTGTTGCTCAATGCATTAGCATTGCTCTGAACACTGAAGCTACCAACAACAACGCTGTAAGCCTTCAAAGGAGCGCCGTTTACAAGAGATACGCTCTCTGTGCGAACAGCTACAGAGCTATAGTCAGCTGCAGGAGTTGTAGTTACAGGAACTGCGGGAGTTACAGCAACAGGAGTAGCTGTCTGAGTTGTAACAGGTGTTGTAGTTACAACAGTCTCCTGCTGAGCCTTAGCCTTCTCGTAAGCTTTCTTATAAGCACTCTCTTTACTCTTACATGAAGTCATTGCAAAAACTGCACAAACGGCAGCGCCCATCAATAATGTTTTTTTCATACTTTTAATTATAAATAATTTTAGATTGCGTTTAATTTACAATATATTTTGGCGCAAAATTAGCAAATTTTCCGCACGTACGCAATACATATTTCTAAAAAAAGTGTTAAATTATAAACAAAATACCCCTTTAAAGCACTGATATATGAAAAAATAACATATATTTGCATTGAATTTAGATACAAACCATTATTGAAGTAGTCATTATGAAAGCAATTAATTATCTGTTAGCATTCGTTGGTGGCGCTGCAGTCGGTGCCGCTTGTGGTTTACTCTTTGCCCCCGAAAAGGGTTCTGACACACGTGAGAAAATTGCCGAGGCATTACGCAAACGCGGCATCCGTCTGAATCGCAAGGAAATGTCTAATCTCGTTGAGGAGATAGCAGAAGAATTGCAGACCGTAAAGGAAGACGCTGAGTAACAACACCTTCAGACAAAGACATGATAGGAGCAGGTAAATATACAGAAGATATCAGGGAAATCATTCTGGAAGTTAAACATTACCTGAATCTGCAGAAGAAATACCTTGCAATAGATGCGGCAGAAAAGACCACCATTATTCTGTCTGCCGTAGCTATTGCAGCTATCTGCATTCTGCTAGGTGCTATCATTCTTTTGCTCGGCACATTCGCCCTGGCCTATTGGATTGGCGACCTGCTTAACAGCCTTCCACTCGGATTCCTGGCAATGGCCTGCATTGTCACACTTCTGTTTATTCTATTCTACTGCAAGCGCAAAGCATGGATTACCCAGCCGCTTGCTCGCATGATGGCGCAATTGTTCGTGGAAAATAACGAAGAGGAGGAATAAGTTATGAAAAGTACATCACACATATCCTCCCAAATTGACGCCCTGAAGGCTTTGCACGAAAGCAAACTGCAGGTCAAGAAGGAACTTAATGTCTCCAAGGCCAACATTAAGTACAAGGTTCAAGGTATCATTTCGCCCGCCAAAACGGTCAAGAAAAACACAACCCGCATTGGTCAGCTCGTAAGCAATGGACTTGCCATCTACGAGGGACTGCGCCTTGGCATGAGCATAATCTCCGCATTCCGCTCATTATTCGGCAAAAAACGCCGCCGTTATTAATCCCAGAAGATAATGTTTGAACGTTACACAAAGCATCACTTCACCTGCTTTGTGTTGTAATCTATCATCCTACGTATCGCCCTTTCGCAAACAGGGCAAAAGACTGGCGCCTGATTTATCTTCATACGGCACTCCTGAGTAGGCCTGTAAACGCCTTTTGACTGATATCCGCCTCCCTCATACACTCCAACCTCAGTATGTTGATTCCTGCCCGATGGAATAGTAGGTATCTTTACATCTTTACCCAACAAATCAGCCCATTTGCTTTTAAAATCAACCAACGTGGTAATATTCGGTTCCCAAGGCTCCGTGTCAGCGGGATACATGGTCTCGTACTGATCATCATAGTAATATTCATCTGCCAACCCTGCAAAGCTGTGTCCGAACTCGTGAACAACCACAGGCAGATTATGCTCATTATGCGCTGCCGACATCAAATAGCTGTTATAAATACCGCCACCGCCATAATTCTCCGTGTTGGCAAGAATAACGATATGTTCGTATGGTATTCCCGACAATATATCATGCAGTTTTTTCAGATGCAAGGTAGTCAGGTACCTGTTGCTATAGAAAGTATCGAAGCTACTTGCAAGAGCCGTGTTTTTCCACAGATTATCGTGAGGTATGCTCACGCCCTTATCCTTCGAAGGAACCATCACAGCCACAAAGTTAAACCTATCTGCCAATGACCTGAAAGGTTCATGGCCAAGCATTGCACCAATAGAGGCCTTACAATCTCGCAGGAACACATCCATCTCCGTATCCTGATACCCTTCTGCCACAAAGGCAACATCAATCTTGTTTTTGCTGTCACCCGACTTACTCAGATACTCCCACTTGACACTGTTGTCTGCCAGCGCCGGTCTTATCAGAATATCCTGTGGATCAACATGATGCGTCAGTATACCATTTACCTGATTGTGTGTATCTGTCAGGGTAACCGTTATATCAACAGGATGTTTAGGAAAAGGAACAAGGAATACATTTTCGAAGGATTTCTGTACGCGCGAAGCCTCCTCCGTGGTCTGCCACTCCTGAAAAAGCGTACTGAATGAATGCCTGTAAAGCACTACCCCACTCTTGCTATCCTTCATACAGATTTGTCCGTTTCCAAGCAGAAGCAAGCTGTCCAGATTCACGCGTCTGCCATACCAGTTATCAGAACTCCGCATCTCATCAAGATAAATATGCTGACTATGATTATCGCCTGAGAAGGTGTAATCCAGACGTAAAGTCTTATCCAGAAACCACTCATCAAAGTCCTGTGCACTTACACATTGGAAACAGGACACGGAGAACAAGAATAAAAAGAATATAAATCTCACAATACCAATCTTTATTGGGCACAAAAATACTAAACAAAATGCTAAACGCCAAGGATTTATAATATAATAATGTAAACATACGCTAAAACACAGCAACATCTCCCGCTTCGCAGTTGTGCACCTCGGCTAAAGTTTGTATCTTTGCGCCATTAAATACTATAAGGTGTAATGAAAAGAAAAGAACTATACCAGCATGTGCAGGAATACTTCCAAAAGGCAATGCCTGAGGCCAAGACCGAACTGCACTACACCACCCCCTTTGAACTGTTGGTTGCGGTTATTCTGAGTGCCCAATGCACAGACAAACGCATCAACCAAGTTACCCCTCGCCTTTTCCACGATTACCCCACCCCTGAAGCCATGGCAGAAGCCACGCCGGAGGTATTGTTTGAATACATACGCAGCGTCTCATACCCCAACAACAAGGCCAAGCATCTTTCCCAAATGGCAAAGATGCTACAAGCTGAATATCAAGGCGTTGTACCATCAGACCTAAAGGATTTGACAAGATTACCCGGGGTTGGCAGAAAGACAGCAAACGTCATACAGAGCGTAGTCTTTCAGAAGGCTGCAATGGCAGTTGATACACACGTTTTCCGTGTAAGTCATCGTATAGGTTTAGTGCCGGATTCCTGCAAGACGCCCCTGAGTGTAGAGCGCATGCTTACTAAGTATTTTCCCAAGGAAATCATCCCCCTAGCCCACCATTGGCTCATCCTTCATGGAAGATACGTTTGCACGGCACGTTCTCCCAAATGTGAAGAGTGTGGCATTCTTGATATTTGTGCAAGAAAATTTGGAGAATTCAAGAAATAGCCATACCTTTGCGCGGAAATAAAGAGACAGATTGTTTTTATTTTAAATATCAAAAAAAGATGACTATTAACGAGTACAATTTTGCCGGTAAGAAGGCAATCGTTCGTGTTGATTTCAATGTACCTTTGAAAGAGGGAGTTATTACTGATGATACCCGTATCCGCGGTGCAGTTCCCACACTGAAGCACATCCTTGAGGGTGGTGGCGCACTTATCATCATGAGTCACATGGGTAAGCCCAAGGGCAAGGTTAAGCCTGAGCTTTCTCTGGGTCAGATTAAGGATGCCGTTGCTAAGGCTCTTGGCGTTGCCGAGGTTAAGTTCGCTCCTGATTGCGCTAAGGCTGCACAGGCTGCTGCTGACCTGAAGATGGGCGAAGTACTGCTACTCGAGAACCTGCGTTACTATCCCGAGGAGGAAGGTAAGCCCGTAGGTATCGACAAGGAGGATCCTGCATACAAGGCTGCCAAGGAAGAGATGAAGGGTCGCCAGAAGGAGTTCGCTAAGACATTGGCTTCTTATGCTGACTGCTACGTAATGGATGCCTTCGGTACTGCTCACCGCAAGCACGCTTCTACAGCTGTTATTGCTGACTACTTCGATGCAGACAACAAGATGCTGGGCTTCTTGATGGAGAAGGAAGTTCAGGCTGTTGATAATGTACTCTCTAACATCAAGCGTCCCTTCGTAGCCATCATGGGTGGTTCTAAGGTATCTTCTAAGATTGGTATCATCGAGAACCTTCTGGGCAAGGTTGACAAGTTGATTCTCTGCGGTGGTATGACATACACCTTCTCTAAGGCTCACGGTGGCGAGATTGGTCAGTCAATCGTTGAGCTCGACAAGTTGGATGTTGCTCTGAACGTTGAGAAGATGGCTAAGGAGAATGGCGTAGAGCTTATCCTTGGTGAGGACAGCGTATGCTGCACAGGCTACGACTTCTCTACCTTCAGCGTTAAGCCCGGTGCCAAGATCGAGACATTCAAGTCAACAGAGATTCCTGCCGAGTACGAGGGTCTGGATGCTGGTCCAATCAGCCGTGCTAAGTTTGCTGCAGCCATCAAGGGTGCTAAGACTATCCTTTGGAACGGTCCTGCCGGATGCTTCGAGTGCGACGACTTCTGCGCTGGTTCACGTGCTGTAGGTGACGCTGTTGCCGAGGCTACTGCCGAGGGTGCTTTCTCACTGATTGGTGGTGGTGACTCTGTTGCATGCTGCACCAAGTTCGGTCTGACCGACAAGGTTTCTTACATCTCTACTGGTGGTGGCGCTCTGCTCGAGGCTATCGAGGGTAAGGTTCTGCCCGGTGTAGCAGCTATCAAAGGTTAATAATGTAATTGGTTAAAGAATGAAGCGTTACATTTCATTCTTACTATCTATCATCATGCTGGCCTCCTGTGCTCATAAACAGGAGGCCATGCTATCTGTAGCCGAAGCCAAGAAGAACGACAGCCTGGCATTGCATGTGGCACTAATGCCCACACTGGGATGCCTGCCTATCTATTATGCGGAACAAACAGGTATAACAGACTCGCTGCATCTCGACATGAGACTGCTGCGCTATTCCGCACAAATGGATATTGACACGGCTATTGCACGCGGGCATGCAGATGTCGCTTATACCGACATCATACGTGCCATTCGTCTTTCCGACTCTGTTTCCGTAACATCTTTCCTGGCAAACGAGGAACCCATCACATTGGTAGCCGAGAAAGGAAAGAAGGTGAAGAAGATGAAACAAATGAGTGAGAAGATGATTGCCATCTGCCGACTCTGCGCAACCGACTACTGGTGCGAGAAGATGCTCGACAGTGCCAAGATTAGTCAGGATAGCGTCTACCGTCCACAAATCAACGATGTAAAACTACGCGGCAAGATGATGCGCACCGGTCTCTTGGAAGGAGCCATGCTGGAAGAGCCTTATGCTTCATGGGCTGTTATGGACGGCAACAAGAAACTGATGCAGTCACAGGGGATGCCATTCCAGCTTGCCGTCTGGGTTACAACAGACAGTATTGGAAAAGACAAAAGGAAGACTGAGCAAATGCGCAAATTCGTTGCTGCCTACAAACTGGCGGTGGAGAATATAAGCAAAGGACTTTATGCCGATTCGCTACGGTCTATATTAATAAAGGAATACGAAATGCCCGACTCTGTGGCAGATTCACTTAAGCTGATACCCATCAAACAGCCATTCCTTCCACAAAAAAAGGATGTAGAAGAGGCAATCACTTGGCTTTCCGGGCGGAACATTACTCCCAAGAAGTTTAATTCCGACACATTCATCAACACCATACTCTACAAAAAGAAATAAATGGATAACGTTACGCTCAACAATATAACAGCATCTTGCAGAAAGGATTTGTCTGCACTTTTCATCGGTTCTGGCCTGAACCAGCTAAATATTATTGCACGCTATTGCTCAGATAGTCAGATTATCTCACAGGTAGAGGAGTTAACAGAGAACTATCATTGCATGCTCTCTTTCCTTGCCAATGGCGGGAAGGATGAAGAAAGAAATCTTACGCAAGAGAAAATCTGCAAGAAGGCACTCGAAATACTACGTGTTGCACATCGCGACATACGCTTGCAAGAGGAGCACACTTGGTATGCAAAGGCCTTTCACGAACTGACAAATCAATATGGCCTTGAGCCCGAAGAAGAACTGCTCAAGAGATGGGGAGCCAACCCATTACCCGACGAACAACTGCTGATAGAAGACCAAATCTTCAGTTTGATATGGACATCACCACAGTGGAGCCAGAAGGATACTGCCCATTGGTACGAGTTCATAAGCCGGCAGACCGACCTTGTAAAGATGCACTTCATAGGAGCCGTTATCCTTTCACTATGGGAGTACCTCGACGAAGAGAAACTCTCCCTGCTTTTCCTTTATACCGATACAGAAAGTCAGAGACTGAACGCCCTGACGATAACAGCCCTCATCTTACTGGTAGAGAAATATCAGAAAGAGTTACAGCTCTATCCCGAGTTAGCGAAACGCTACCAGAGCAGCATCATCAGTAAAAACGTTACCGTTGTATTGAAGGAGAAACTGCTAATGCTGCAGACGCTTATAGCCATCAAGAAAGAGCAGGAAGATATGGCTGGCTTCTCCCTGAATATGCCGAAAGAGGAAATGGAGAAGCTGATGAACAAGAAGATGGCCAATATCGGACACATGGTAAACAAGGGATTGGACATCAACCTGGGCAATCGCTCAGAACTCTGGTACAAATGCAGTTTCCTTCGCGAAAACATATCACACTGGTGGATTCCCTTCGAGAAGAGCTCGCCCGTTATCGAGGAACTGCTTATAGGCAAAGACGGAAAGTTCAACAAGCAGGCCTATCAGATTCTCGACTTGCCCTCTGAATGCGATATAGACCGTTATGCCATGTTCTCGTTCATGGCAAGGACCGAATATAAGAGCACCTTCATCGAACAGATGGCACAATCCCTTGACATGACAGGTCTTCTTGGGGACGAAAATGTGGTTCCTTATGTAAACCACATGAAGACAACCATGCAAAACCTGTACCGCATCTTTGTTCACTCTCCCATCAGAAACGAGATCGAGAACCCCTTCTCGTGGCCTCAGAACTTCTGGGAGAACCCGCTTCTTTCAGAGCACCTCACAGAGGACAATATCATGGAGCTGTGCACAGAGATGATGGAGGCTCAGATTCTCGACCAGCCCGTTGCATGGCTCAACAAGATAGCAGAGACTTCGGGCACCAGCCTGGCTATGCTGAAGTTGAAGAGCAACTGCCTGTTCCGAAATCAGAAATATGCCGAAGCCATAGACCCGCTTACCCAGATGCTCTTCTTCCAGGAGGAGGACGAGTGGGCATTAATAGTCCTGCAGAAGTGTTACGAGAAGCTCGGCAAGAAAGACAAGCAGTTGGAAGCTGCGCTGAGACTGGTTGAGATAAGCCCAGAAAACGTCAACTATCTTACCACTGCCGCTATTGCGCTGATAGAAACAGAGAAGTATGAGGAGGCCTTGAAGCACCTCTTCCATCTGGATTACATGCAGACCGACAATATTGTCTTTAAGACATGCATCGAGACTTGTGCCCTTCACCTAAAGAAGTTCGACATAGCAATGCGTTACAATCAGGCTGTCCTTGCGCATACCGAATACAAGGATCGGCATATTGAATATATGACAGCCGGACACCTGCAATTTGCCCAGGGCAATTGGAAGGAAGCTCTTGCCAACTACAAGGAATACAAAGCTCAGGCCGAGGAGCTGAACAAGAAAGAGAACAGAAAGATAAACCCTGAGAAGGAGTTCCTTACAAGCAGTAAGATTCTAAAGGAATTGGGAATCACCCCGTCAGACATCAGACTGATGCACGACATGATTGGCTTCTAAAGCAAACCCTTTATCGACATAAAGATGCGTGCCCTGATGCGTCTGCCTGTGGGGAAGAGTGTTTTCCACATCTCGGGTGTCAGCAGGTAGCAATGCTGCTCTATGTCTTTGCGGAAAATCTCCTGCAACTCCATTGTAGTCTCAGGACTGAAGATAAAGGAATTCACTTCGTAGTCGAATTTCAGCGAACGGGCGTCCAGGTTGGTTGTTCCTACCGTACAGAACAGACCATCTACCATCATAATCTTGCTGTGATGGAAGCCGCCCCTGTAGTAGTATATCTCTGCCCCTCGATTCATCAGTTTCTTCATCTCTATACCCGTCACATCCGCATTGACCTGGCCGTCACTCTTCTCCGACACCATAAACTGCACCTTCACACCACGTGCCAAGGCATCATTCAGCGATTTACGGATAGGATTGCTCAGGCAGGGATACGGATTCACAATCTGAATCAGTTCCTGAGCATTATCAATAGCCGTGCAATAAGTCTTACGCATCATATCTGGTGAAAGGCGTGGTATTCTGTCTGCCAATGCCACCTTAACCTGACCCTTACTCCTATCCTCGCCCACATAGGCACCTGGTGTCAGCAGTTCACCCGTAACCACATACCACATGCGTTCGAAAATCTGTTCATAGCCTTCCACTATGGGGCCATGCATTCGGATGTGCATATCGCGCCACTTCCCTACTTTGGGGTTGCCATGCAAGTAGTAATCCGCCACATTCATGCCGCCAGTATAGCAGACATTGCCGTCTATGACAGCAATCTTATGATGGTCGCGATGGAAGAAATGGTTAATCCATGGGAAGCGGAACTTGTCAAATGCCGCAATCTCTATGCCACAGGCTCTTACCTCCTTCAGGAAAGCTTTGGAAAGAGGGAATTTGCAGGATTTGTTGCCATAGCCGTCATACACAATTCTTACCTTTACCCCCTGCTGTGCCTTACGCTTCAGTATCTCGAAGAGAACGCCGCAGATGCTATCCTCCTGAAACTTAAAGTAATCCAGGTGGACGAAATGCTTGGCCTGTTCTATCTCGGCAAACATATCCTCGAACTTGATAGGGCCCGTCGTCAGCAGCTTCACCTCGTTACCCTCATAGAACGGTATGCCCATCTGCCTGAAATCAGCAATGGTACGTTCATCAGCACGCTGCGCCATGGCAGCAAACGAACTGATAAAGAAAGTAAGAAAGAAAAAAAATGCCCTACGCTTCATTGCGGGACAAAGATACGACATTTAATTCATAATTCATAATTCACATTTCATATTTTATTTGTATTTTTGCAAACAAAAACATCAAATAAAAACAGAATATGAGCAAAGTCGTTATCAATTCCTACGAGGATTTCCAACAATATGTAGGTCAGGTTTTGGGTGCCAGCGATTACGTGGAACTGCCCCAGGAGCGTATTAACATGTTTGCCGATGCCACACTGGACCACCAGTGGATACACGTTGACATAGAGAAGGCAAAGGCCGAGAGTCCCTTCGGACAGACCATCGCCCACGGCTATCTGACCCTTAGCATGCTACCCTACCTATGGAATCAGATTATCGAGGTCAACAATCTGGAGCGCATGATGAACTACGGTATGGATAAGATGAAGTTTGCCCAGCCCGTGCTTAGCGGTCAGCACATCCGCATGGTTACCAAACTGGAGGAACTGGCTAACTTACGTGGTGCCATCAAGACCACCATCAAGTTCACCATCGAGATTCAGGAAACAGGCAAGAAAGCCCTCGAGGGCCTCGCCACCTTCATCTACTATTTCAAGAGCTAAAAGAAAACTCACAGAGCCTGCTAAATGCAGGCTTTTTTCTTTTATATCCGTTACTTACGGCTTAGCTTCCTTCGTATTGGTTCATCATAGAAGAGCAAACAGAGTGTTGCAACCAATACCGATGCCCCTATGGTGATAAGAGCCGCGAGCCAAGGCTGTGAGTATCCTTCATATGGGTGACCGTCCTTCCCTACCCACGTTATATAAAGGTATATAAGGGGGAAGTGGACAGCATAGAGCGGATAAGACAATCTTCCCAGGAAGGAGACGGTCCTTTGTCGCCAACCAGTAACAATACCTCTTGCCGCAAACCATATTATAGCGGGGAAGAAGGAGAACAGGCAGACAAGCTGGAAGATAGTCTCAGTATCCTTGCCGCCAAACAAGGGAAAACCTAACAGCGCCGCCAATCCCAAACTGCTCAGCAGGAAGACAGGACCCTTTATGGGCTCCGGCTTTCTCTTACGGAACATGCGGGCCATCAACAAGCCCATTGGATAGGCATAAAGCATCCTTAATGCCCCACCCAGTAAATTCATAGGTTCAGAAGACCAGCCATAGGCAACACCGCCATCCTGCTGGAATAATGCATAGGTTGCAAGGGACACAATGCCACAGGCTACCCAGACACGGAGCCATTTGGTAGAAAGACGATGCAGCAACAAGCCATAGAGCAGACTGCCTAGGTACTCGAAGAACAATGACCAGTGCGGACCGTTCAGCGGGAATGCCTCAGTATTGCCGCGAACATCCATCCCGCTGGGGGCAGGAATCAGGAACAGCGCCAGCAACGTTGCCCACATCAGGGTTTCAACGGGCACGGCACTACCATCCCACTTGGTACATCCTGGTATAATAAAGGCTACAACACCAATCAGCACGCCCATCACCACCATGGGATGCAAACGAATAAGCCTCCTCTTCACAAACCCCCAAAAGGTAAGGCTCTCCCCTCCATCACGGGAGGGGACGGGGGTGGGTCTGGCAAGTCTTTCGTCATACGCATATCCCATTACAAAGCCTGAGAGGATAAAGAAGAAATCCACTCCCAGAAACCCATGATAAAACTCATTCACGGGTACAGGCCACACAAAGAAACTCTTGGCATCATTGAATACATGGTACAGAAGCACCATCAGGGCCGCTACACCGCGCAACCCGTCCAGAATATCGTATCTTGGTTTTTCCATATTATTATCAGTTTCTGTGCAAATATAGGCATTTTTTCCTAAACCCAATCTCCAATCAAAGAAAAAATAAAAATGCCCTGCAAACTTGCAAGGCATTTCTATTATCTCTAATCTCTAAACTATCAACTCTAAACTTTATTTATCCCCGATAGCATGCAGGTACTCGTCCCAAAGCTCCTCTACGCCATTCTCGGGCTTGTCACCCAGAACGTGCTTCATGGCCTTGTCCCAAGACCAGGGATTCAGCTCAGCAGCAGAGGCATTGAACTTACGCAGGAAGTTCTTGTCCTTGTTCAACTGCAACCAGTACAGGAAGTAACCGGCTACGCGGTAACCCTTGCGCCATGTATCGGCACGAGGACGGTCATTGCTCTTGAAATCCTGATCGAAGCAACCGCAAGCAACACGTACGCCATCAGCCATACCCTCAATGAAGCACCAGTTCTCACCACCGTCCTCATACTTACCACAACCCTGAGGATTCAACTGATAGGCATGAGTCAGTTCGTGATAGAGAACGCCACGGGTCTCGTAATCCAGACGCATGGTATCGTTGTTCTGGAAGCTCTTCTCAATCCAACCGGTAGTGTACCAGACACCTACGTTGTCACCGCTACCGCCCTTCCAGCTAATACCATCTTCATCCACCAGATAGTAGTTGATTGTCTTCAGCTTGGGGATGTTCTTATCCTTGGGACCATAGTACAATGTCTGCAGCACGCGCAGAGCATTCTCCTGAATATAAGGAGTGGGGTTAGGGATAATGTTGTGGTAAATCTTAGAACCCTCGGTCTGGGGAGCCTCGTCATGGAAAACAACCTCTCCTGGATTGTAGTTCTTCCACTTCTTCTCCACCTTGATAGGCTCGTGGTACTTGTTAACCTTCAACTGGGCCATAGCACCCGTTGATACTGCTGCTGCGAGCAAGACGAAAATAATCTTTTTCATATACCTTAATTAAGCTAATTGTTAGTTTTGACACGCAAAGATAACATCTTTTTTGTTAAAAAGGGAATTTGAACGGTTGCTTTTATAGTTTATTAAGATTATTATTCGTACCTTTGACCAAAGAAAATATTTAAGCATGTACTACGTAACAAAAAAGATGGAGATTTCCGGCAGTCATTACATAACGCTGGAGAAAGGAAGCAAATGCGAGCGTCTGCACGGACACAACTGGATAATTACCGTTTACTGCAAGTCTAAGGAACTGGACGAGGACGGCATGGTGGTTGACTTTACCGAAGTAAAGCGATTGGTGCATGGCACCCTCGACCATCAGGACCTCAACTCTATCCTACCCTTCAACCCTACGGCCGAGAACATCGCCCGTTGGATTTGCGACCGTGTTCCCCATTGCTACAAGGTAGATGTGCAGGAAAGCTCTGGCAACATCGCCACATACGAGCGAGACTAATTCTTCTTTTTTCTCTCTTAATTCTTAATTTAAATAACTATCGATGAAAAAGTCCTTACTAATCCTATTATCCGCCTTCTGCCTGAGCAATACGGTCAATGCGCAGGAGTTTGCAGAGGAAGGCAATTTCTCTGCCGAGGTAGGTTATGTCAATAAGCAGTTTGTTACTGACTTCGGAAACGGCCAGGTATTTCACGAGAATCTCTTTGGCTTGGAGGATAAGTTCCTTCATGGCTTCCAGGTAGGTTTATTCTACCATCCCTCGCTCAAGCTGAGCGAGCACTTCGCTGTGGGATGCCGCACAGGTTTGGCTTACGAGCAGTATCTGGCCAGCGGAAGACCTATGGGATACAACAAGTTCAGCGAGGGCGACATCTACATTCCCATCAACGGAACCATCTCGTTCCCCTTTGCCGACGACAGGGCCGAGATTTCCCTGCATGCCGGTGTCAACATGAACTGTATCATCTACGGCAAGCTCTCCAATGCCGACTGGGGCACCTCTACGGTATGGGATTATATCACGTCCAGCTGGTATGGCCATTACATGGGTAACCGATATGCACGCATGGAGTACCTCAACTATGGCGAGGACGGTTGGCCCAAGCGTGTGAACTTTGGTTGCGAGTTCGGCCTTTCCGTCCGTATCAGCGGATTCTATCTGCGAGGGACCTACTCACGAGGCATCACCAACCATTGCTTCTATTGGGAGGACGGCAAACGCTTCAAGACCACCGAGCGCAAGCTCACGGTAACAATCGGAGCGGCATTCTAGCATACCTTATAACGATTCATCTTCTATAGCATCGTATTCAGCCATCGCCTCTGCCATACGGGCATCGAGGTCGTCCATGCGGTAAAGGCCATCGGCATTAGGTGTAAGCCCGTCGATTGTGATGGGCAGCACCATAGGCGGCACCTCCGTCGAGAGCAATGTGCGGTTCTGCAACTGACTGATGGGCTGATATACCAGATTGATGGCAACAAACTCTTCCGTCCCGTTGCTCCACTTCTCAAACACCATCTTCGAGCCGATGGGCGTATGCAACTCCATCGCCTGCTGTGTCTCTGGATAGACCAAACCCAGTGCAGCACCTATGCTGGCCAAGTTGGAATCGTGGCCGCAGAGGAACGTAAACTTGCGCCCCTCGTGGTGCAGTTCCTCACGAATGCGGCTCACCAAGGGGTAAGCCAGATTAACGGCAGCACTGTGCGTGGTAAAGAGCACACGGTCATAAACCTCCTTCACGGCACAAATGTCACGCCACTGCTTCAGGCTCAGCTTATGCCCCCATGGTGCCATACTCTCGCTCTCATAGCATTGCAGCACCATCGCATCAGCCACACTATTGGCCAGCGTGTAACCGCCCGACATCTTCGGTTCATCCCCCTTCTCCAGTTTAAACTGCGTATCGTTAAACCAGAAGTGGGTCGTATCATTCTTTGCGGCAGACGAGTGTTTCATATCCAGCACCTTCTCCATCATCTTCAATGCAGGCTGCACCGACTGCATCCACCCCTGTATGCCTCCGCTGTGCAAAGCCTCCATCTCGGCCTTCACCTGCTGGCGGTACTTATCGTTCATCTTCGTAAACTGGGGAGAGAACAAAGGATCCATCTTATCCTTCATATACTTATGCTGAATCTTCACGTTGGCAAAAGGCAGAAATCCGGCAGAGAAGTACTTGGCCGTAGCGAATGTACGTTGTCTGGAGTTGGCATAGAACAGCACCTCGTCACCTTCGGGTCGGTAGTTGTCGGGCAGCAGCCCCTCGCCCACCAGCCATTTGCGGAAGAACTGTCCCATCTCCGTCTCCAGCACGCCGCCTCTTAGCGACAGCTGACTGCCTGGCGAAGTCCACTGGAACCACTCATGCGGTGTCACCCTTTTGTATGCAGCCCCGCCCGACGAAAGCGGCGAACGGATGTTGTGGCGACTCATCACCACCACCTCCTTCAGTTCATACTTCGCCCTAAAGTCATCCGAGCGTTTCGTCTGAGCATTCCCGTTTGTGTTGCTAAGAAGGATGACAAGCATCATCCACATCATCTTGTGTTTCATATAGTATAGGTTTTGTTATTCAAAGTTACGGATTAAATTTCACATCAGCCATCAGCCTTCACACATTTTACTTGTTATATTCATCTGCAGAATCGTCTTCGGCCGCCATTGGCATGATATAGTCATCATCCTCCTGCTGATAGATTCCAATAGTATGTGAGGGTTCGAAATTTCCTTCATCGTCAGCCCACTTATTGCATTGTGCCATTACCACCTCAAGAGCCTTTTCCTGACCTTCTGGCGGATATTTGTATTTCTTCAGGAGTCGCTTTACCAGCACACGCATCTTGGCTCTGGCAGAATCCTTATGGTTCCAGTCGATGGTGCGGTTCTTACGGAGTTGTTCTGTCAGTTCTTTCGTCAGCTTTATGAATTCTTCATTTGTGTAGGCTTCTTTCACACCTTGTGGTGATGATAAAGCATCGTAGAAAGCCTTTTCCTCTACAGACAATCCCAACTCGTCACCTTCCTGCTCACATTTTTTTATCTCCTCCGCCATCCGCAGCAACTCAGCAATTACCTCTTCGTTGGTCAGCAATCCTTTCAGGTAATTCGAGAGGGCATTATTCATCATCTCACTAAACTTAAGACTCTGCACGATGTTGGTTCTCTCAAACTTGCGAATCTTCTCCGTCATCAACTTTTCCAGAAGTTTCAGGGCCAGGTTACGCTCCTTCATCTTCTTAATCTCTGCCAAGAAGTTACTGTCGAAGAGCGAGAAGTTTACATTGGGTGTTAACACTTCCACGCCCTGACTTTGCAGACTCTGCTCCAGCAAACGTGAAATACGCTCGTTGATATCATGCTTTGATATGGTGGTGCCTTTAGCATCCAACCTTACCAGCATCACCCTTACGGCATCCATAAAAGTCACCTCCAACTTGTCATGGTCTGTAAGCAGAGACTTACACAACGTCTGCGCATTATGCAGCAACTGACTTTCGGTAATAAAGGTCTTTGAGTCCTTAGGATCCTTAAGGTTTTTCCCCAGCATGAAGTTTACGCCTGCAGTTATCAGTTTGCTGCGTTCTGGATCGGAACCTTCATACCATCCGTTATAGTCAAAGCCATGCATCAGGTCGCGGCATATCTCCAACTTCTCCCTAAACTTCACCAATGCCGTCTTTCCGATATCCAAATCGCCAAATTGCTTCTTATCGCGATTGGTATAGTCCTGCATGGCTTGCTTTAGGGCACTTGCTATTCCCACATAATCTACCACCAATCCACCTTCCTTTTCAGGGAACACGCGGTTTACACGGGCAATAGCCTGCATCAAGTTGTGTTCCTTCATGGGCTTATAGACATACATCGTTGCCAGCGAAGGAACATCGAAGCCGGTGAGCCACATATCCACCACAATGGCAATCTTCATCGGACTCTCATCGTCCTTGAAGAGTGCTGCATATTCCTTATTCCTCCTGGCATCTATCACATCATGCCATTCTTCCTTATCTGTATTGGCAGCACTTGCCACCACGTGCATCTTATCCTTCCACTCAGGGCGCAACTCCAATATCCGGCGGTATATCTTTACAGCAGCCTCTTTGTTGTATGCCACTATCATCGCCTTACCTGTCAGTTCATACTGGCGGTTCTTCTCATAGTGTTCTATGATGTCTTGACATAGGCTGTCTATCGTATCAGGATGGCACAAAATCTCTTTCAGTCCACTATTCTCCTGACGTGCCTTGTTGATTTGTTCTTCTGTAGCTCCCTCATCAGCCAGACGATCAAATTCTTCATCCAGCTTCCGCAGGGCATCTTCATTCAGATTCAGTTTTATGACACGGCTCTCGTAATAGACAGGCTTGGTGGCACCATCAGCTACAGCCTGCGTCATATCATAGATATCTATATAATCACCAAACACTTCCTTTGTGTCCCTGTCGCGCTGAGATATTGGCGTACCTGTGAAACCTATAAATGAGGCATGAGGCAACGACTCGCGCATAAACAGCGCAAAGCCTTTCTTCATTTTCCCTGCCTTCGTGTCCCAATGTTCGTCGCCATATTGCGAACGATGGGCTTCATCCGTTATCACAATGATATTCTCTCTGTCTGATAACAGTCCTGTACCTTCCTCGAACTTTTGGATGGTGGTGAAGATAATACCTCCCGTTCGCAAGTCCTTTAGTTTCCTTACGAGGTCTTCACGTCCTGCCGTCTTGGTGAGCTTTCCTTTTTCATTTAGGTCAAAGCCTACCCTTTGTGGTTCCTGCCTGAGGAACTTTTGGCAACCCGCAAACTGCTCATAGAGTTGCTGGTCCAGATCGTTGCGGTCCGTCACCACAACGATGGTACATTGTGGATAGTGTTGTACCAACAGATGCACATAGAATACCATCGAGAGACTCTTACCAGAGCCTTGTGTGTGCCAGAAAACACCAATCTTTCCATCCCCTCCTATTGCCTTATCTGTCTTTGCCAAGGCTTTGTTCACAGCAAAGTACTGATGATAGGCTCCCATAATCTTTGCCAATCGTCCGTCCTTATGGTCAAAGCAAGTAAAGTTCTGAATGATATCGATGAGTCTTTCCTTCTTGAAGATACCCTTGAAGAAGGTCTCATAGTCGGCAAACGTGTTCGATTCTACCGTCCCATCCACACTCTTCCACTCCATGTAGCGGTTTTCCTTGGCAGTAATGGTTCCTGCCTTCGAGGTCAGCTGGTCGCTGATAACAGAAAAAGCGTTATAGACAAACAGCGAAGGACACTTCTGCTGATACTGCTTGATTTGCAGATAGGCATCTTCTTCGTTTGCTTCCTCTCTTGTGGGTGATTTCAGTTCTATTACCACCAGGGGCAGACCATTGATGAATACCACCAAGTCGCAGCGTATCTTTTCGTATTCAATGACCGTCCACTGGTTCACCACCTTAAACTGGTTCTGCAAGGGGCTGTCATAGTTTATCAGTTTCACAAGAGCAGTCTTCGAGCGACCATCCACAGCATATTTCACCTCCACACCATTCTGCAAATAGTCCATCAGCGTCTCGTTGCGCTGCTCCAAGATACCCTCGTTAACGTGGGTTACCAAGCGGAAGGCCTCATTCAGTACCTCATCGCTCAGCATAGGGTTCTGCCTACGTAAAGCCTCGCGCAGATCCTCCTCGTAATAAGGATTCCTGTAGTCACGCTCCACGTCATACCCACACTCATACGCATATCCCAGTTCTTGGAATAGCGCTATCAGCGTATTCTCGTAGTTTGCTTCAGAATGGTGATTAGTAGTCATATGCTTCTTGGTTTTAGTTTCTTTTAGGATTACCTAGGGCTTCTTAGGATACTCTAGGTTCTCTTAGGACCTTCTATGGTTTCTTAGGATTTCCTAGGTTCTCTTAGACTCCCTAGGTCCTCTTAGGCCACCCTAGGATTTCCTAACCCTCTCTATCTCTTCCTCCAGTTTCTTTATTTTCTGTTTTAGTGATGCATTCTCTGTCTCTAAGGCTCTCATGCGAGCATCAACCTCTTTTCTGTAACCCGTTCTGGCGGCATACATGCGTTCCTTAATACCACCCTCTGTAACGAAGCGGTGCTCTAAGTTCTCTATATAAGAGTACATCATCTTATCTGTCTGATGGCAGAGCGTTAATAACAGGTTAGCCATCTCTTCATCGCTCATCTTTGCCACCAAGGGGGCATAATCACTATAGTCGTTATGGGAGTGGCAGAAATCTCTCAGGCGTTTCTGTCGCTCACTATCAGCTGCCCATACTGGCAGGTGATGTGTATTCAGGTAGTCCTGATAGTCTAAGCGCAACTCTTGCAGGCTGCCGCGAGCCACGTTTAGCAGTTTAATCTCCATCTCAGAACTGGTTTGACCGTCCTCACTGCCCTCTACAATATTCTGTTTGCCGGAACGGGCAGCTTGTACCATCTGATCTACGGTACGGTCGCCATAGGGAGGGAGAAAACGATGGCAGAACTCTACCGTTAGCTGGTAGATAGCATCGCTTTTGCGATAGAAGTACAGTTCTTTCCAAACAACTGCCTTCTTTAGCACCTTCCCCTTTGTATTATATTCCATTTATTTGTTTGCTTTTATATTATTTCTAACTATTCTTAGGCTGTCCTAGTTTCTCCTAGAGAATCCCAGGTTCTCTTTGATTCTCCTAGTGAATCCTAGGTATTCCTAATCTACATCATTTACTTTCAGCTCCCCTGACATCAACTTTGGAAGGAGGGTGTCACGGAGAGTCGCGAGACGGCGGGATTCATCTTCTATACATTCCTGTTCGGCTAATATTGGTTTCAAACGTTCTTCAAAAGAATCCATAATATCCTTAGGCGCTATTACCAATTGAAGAGATTTCATTAATGATCCTGATGCCTCCTTAAATGTCGACCCCGTTGCTTTATTCTCAATATCAGGTGTGGCAGCTTTCAAATAGCAATATATAAAAGCTGTTCCAGCATAACCTGGCACAACTGACTTAAAGCCCTGATTAGTACATATTTCATTCTTTGCTATCGTAACATAACCAATAGGTGCTCGAGAACTAAAGAGGACTGTACCTTTAGGCATAAGTTTAGTACTACAACTATTATATCCTTCTTGAGTTATATCTATTTCACCTTTAGCCGTGAATTTCGCATTTGAAACAGACAGGTCCTTGGGTGTTAACCATGCTATGCCATTTTCCGTATAATACTCGGGCTTTGCTTTTGAAGGAGTACTTCCTCCTACTACATCTCCGATTTCATCAAGTGTTCCCACTTTCCACCCTTTCGGAATCATTCCCAATTCACTCTCTTCGAACTCACCATCCTTGAATGGTTCGAAGTCCACAAACCAAGACTTAAACAAAGCCTGCGCCTGCTGCTCTAAATTCTCATTTATCCGCCTGTTTACCTCAATTTTGTCATCAAGGGATGAGAGGATTTTTGCGATTCGACGTTGATTCTCCAAAGAGGGAACTACTATTTCGAAATCAGCAAAGGTTGACTTGTTGATGATGGGTACAGCCGTTGAGGTTTTGCTAAGAAAGTTAAGGTGTTTACCTACAATCGTCATCAGATAATAGATGAAGTCGGTATCATTCTCTTCTGTTGGAATTATCGAATTAAACTGTTGATTTGTGACTGTTGGACCATTTGTTATAACCACTTTTCCTAAATCGGAACCGATACAACTAACACACACCGACTTAGAGGGAAGGAGGCAATTCTTTACTTCGCTTAATCCTTCTTCGGTTATTGTCTTTACGGTTTGGGGCGCAAACTTACCAGACAAATCATCTGATGGTGTCAAGAATGGGATGTTGCCACCATAGTTCTCAGCTTTGGATGTCCTTGGAGTCTTGCCAGTTACTATCCTTCCTAAGTCTGATATATGCTTTTTATATAGTTCCATAAATGAGAATTTACTTTTTCTTCTTGTTCTCTATAGCCTTCTTTTCTTCGCTGGCCAGTCTGCGCTCCACCTTTATCACATCTTCACGAGTAAGCATCAGGTCTTCTATCTCACGCATAGCACCACTACCTAGTTCGACCTTTTTATTGACGCCAATAAAATGGTCAAATGTTGACTGATTAACATTCTCACAAGCGACTTTAGCTTTGTCTATCACTTTGGTAAAGTTCTGCCAAAGACTATAACCAAGCAATTTCTGTAACTCGCGCGCACTCCAGCATTCCACACCATCTACTTCGAGTGCGGCCTGTTCGAAAGCGCTATATAATTGTTGTATGAGTTCTTTCTTCATTGTATCCTTTTACTTAAATCTCAAATCCAATACTACCTAACTGCTTCTTTATCTCTTCCTCTAAACGGTGGCTCTCAGCGAAGAGTCCACTCAGCTCTGAGGTTAGGCGCTTCATCTTTTCGTCGAAGGGTTCGCCATCATCTTCCTGCTCTGCAATACCTACATAACGTCCAGGGGTTAGGATAAAGTCCTGAGCGGCAATGTCTTGCAAGGTCTTTACGGCACAATAGCCAGCTTCATCTTCGAGAGTACCTTTGCGGAATGCCTCGAAGGTGTCAGCAATCTTAGTGATGTCTTCCGGCATCAGCTCGCGAATGGCACGGGTAACCATCGTACCCATATTACGGGCATCAATGAACAAGACCTTACCGGGCTGTTGTTTGTTGCGAGAGAGGAACCAGAGCGAAACAGGAATACCTGTACTGTAGAACAACTGAGAAGGCATAGCAATAACACCTTCCACAAGGTCTGCCTCAACTATCTTCTGGCGGATGATTCCTTCACCACCTGTCTGGCTACTTAATGCGCCATTTGCCAATACCAAGCCAATACGACCATTGGGTGAAAGGTGGTGAATCATATGCTGCATCCAAGCAAAGTTGGCATTTCCAGCTGGTGGAATGCCAAACTTCCAGCGGACATCCTTCTCCAACTTGTCTGCTCCCCAATCACTAAGATTGAAAGGTGGATTGGCCATGATGAAGTCAGCCTTTAGCGTTGGATGCTGGTCGTTGAAGAAAGTATCTGCATAGCTCTTACCAAGGTTAGCCTCTAGTCCTCGGATAGCAACGTTCATGTGCGCCATCTTCCAAGTGCTGGGGTTGGCCTCCTGACCATATACGCTAATGTTATTGATATCCTTCTGATGATTCTGTATGAACTTGGCACTCTGAACGAACATACCACCAGAACCACAGCAAGGGTCATAGACACGACCAGCATAGGGTTGCAGTATCTCAACGATAGTGCGCACAATACAGCTGGGAGTATAGAATTCTCCTGCGTTCTTACCTTCCATCGAGGCAAACTTCTGCAAGCAGTATTCATAAACACGACCTAACAAATCCTTTTCGTCGCCAGAGGCAAGCATATGGATATTGGTGAAGAGGTCAACCACATCACCCAAACGGCGTTTGTCGAGTTCAGGACGGGCATAATTAGAAGGAAGTACACCTTTAAGCTTGGTATTCTCGCGCTCGATAGCCTCCAGCGCATCATCTATCACCTTACCAATCTGTGGCGTATGTGCTGCCTGAGATATAACACTCCAACGTGCCTCCTGAGGAACAAAGAAAACGCCATCGGCTTCGTATTCGTCTTTATCCTCCACATCAGCATACTCGTCCTGTGAAAGTTCCTGAAACTTAGCATCAAACTTGTCGCTGATGTACTTCAGGAATATCAGTCCCAGCACTACCCCTTCGTACTCAGCCGCATTCAGATTGCCACGAAGTTTATCCGCAGCACGCCATATCGCATCTTCAAACCCAATAGAGGTGGTGTTATTTTGTTTCTTCGCCATTTATCTTTGTTTTAGTTTAATTCTTTAGGCAAAGATACAAAAAAAATGAAGAGTGAAGAGTCAAGAATGAAGATTTTTCTCCCGAACACTAAAACATCTTAGGTTGTAAGGATAAAAAAGCAACAATGATTAGGCTTTAGGCACTAGACCTTAGACTTTAGTCAAAATAATAACTTTTAGCAATACGTCGTTTCTCTGGGAGTGAAAGGCCGTTTCTCTAGGAGTGAAAGGCCGTTTCTCTCATAGCAATACGCCGTTTCTCTGGAAAAGGTATGTCCTTCTTGCTCCAGTTATCACAACATATTTTACAAAATAAAACTTGAATTAGCCTACATGCCTACATGATTTTGCCGTTGAGACACGATGGTTATCGCGTTTTATGAACTTTCAAGCCTACATGATACCTACATGATGCCTACATGATGCCTACATGTATTTAGGATGTTTACAGGGTGTAAACAAGAATGAATCAACGCTTTTGCAAGTTTTATGCTTCTCACAAACAAAGAAATTCTCTAGAGAATTTGACGGCTTTCACGTTAAGTAGCAATTGTTTGCACGTTACTTAGCAGAAAATTCTCTAGAGAATTTCAGAACAGTCAATAGGCATACGTTCTATAAACAGCTAAAACGATTCTTGTTACCACGGGCTCATCCCAAAAACATGTAGGCATCATGTAGGCTTTATGTAGGCTTGCAAATGCATCAATCCCTTTATTCATCGGGAGTTTCAGCAATTTTATGTAGGCATGTAGGCTGTTTAGGGATTTCGAAAAATTGTAGTGTAAATTTTTTACAACTCAGCGTCGCTGCACTCGAAGGTATTTCCCTTGCGGATGTCACCTGTGGAGAGGCCTAACTTTAGCCACTTCATGCGCTGCTTGCTGGTGCCGTGGGTGAAGGTTTCGGGCTGCGAATAACCGCGTGCTTTCTCCTGCAGGTAGTTGTCGCCAATAACCTGGGCACAACGGATGGCTTCTTCAAGGTCTCCGTCCTCGAGGCTGCCAAACATCTGGTTGTCGTGATACGCCCATACACCGGCGTAGAAGTCGGCCAAGAGTTCTAGGCGAACACTCACCTTGTTGGCTTCCGTCTGGTTCAGACGCGACATCTGTTCGTGTGCCTTACCCAGCGTTCCTAACAGGTATTCCACATGGTGCCCTACCTCGTGAGCAATGACATAGGCGTAGGCAAAATCACCATCGGCACCTAACTGCTTCTTCATAGAAGAAAAGAAAGAAAGGTCGATGTAGAGGCATTGGTCGGCCGAGCAATAGAAGGGGCCCATGCTGCTCTGTCCGTTTCCGCAAGCCGTCTGCACACTGCCCGTATAGAGCACCATCCGAGGCGGCTCGTAGGTACGGCCCAGCTTCTTGAACTCCTCTGTCCACACATCTTCCGTTCCTGCCAGAATCTGCTTCGAGAACTTGGCCAGTTCCTGCTCTTCCTGCGTAAACTCGCGTCCGCCCTCGGCCTGCTCGGTGACATTCATGTTCAGCAGGTCTGTATTGCTGACTACGCTATTGAACACATCGCCCAGGTTACCACCTGAGAGCAAGGTTATCAGCGCTATGATGACGATACCGCCAATACCCATGCCTCCCATCTTACCTGCCGACATACCTCTGCGGTCATCCACATTGGTACTCTCTCTTCTTCCGTTTAGTTTCATTGTCTTATGTATATTAGTCAGTTTCTTTGGCTACAAAATTACCATTTTTCTTTATACACAACATAAGGGGTTGTTTATTTCATAAAAAAAAAAGCGTGCAGCCCCCAAAAGGACCACACGCTTTTCTCATATCATTTATGCGTTATTACTTGACTTCACTTGACTTTGTCGAGTAAAGGCGGCGCCTCGGCAATGATCATGCAAGCATGTCATTGCTCTCGACTTGCACTTTACTTGACCTCCTCGAAAACGACTCTAACTGACTATCAATGCGTTAGCACCGGATGTTGCACACATGTCGCAAAAACGGAAATAGCCATTGATAATCAACATGTTACAAAATCACTGCAAAGGTACAGATTTCTCCCCAAATAACCAAAAGAAAACACAGAAAATGTTTCATTGTTGTTGCATTTTTTTGATTTATGTTAGACTAGGAATGCAGTAATGATAAAACCTTGTCATTACTAAAATCTGCCAATACTGACAACTTTTAGTCGTGATGCCTTATTGCTCTACATTATATTTCTGCCAAAGGTGGCACTTTTTGTGGTTAAGCACGCTAAAAAATGGTATCTACGAAGAATAAAAGTGAAGAAAAAGATATAAAATTGACTGTATTTTACAGAAAAATGGTTTCCTTTTCTTCTTTTTGCGGAAATTTAATTAATTTTGTACGCGTATTATTATATAATAAGGTACAACTCATCTGAAGAAAAATGGAAAATAGAATCAAAGTGGTTCTCGCAGATAAGAAGAGGACAAACAAGTGGCTATCCGAGCAATTGGAATGTGCACCAACTACCGT
>ODAJ012186619.1_pt1 | contig 29293 bp, 21 predicted proteins | sample 1539241 | NCBI WGS metagenome assembly ODAJ01 (sample SAMN02144231, study PRJEB22623) | gut metagenome | biome: sheep rumen | host: Ovis aries | place: New Zealand
TAATGCCCCACTTGAAAATCCTTTACAGAGGACTGAAAACTCTCTAAAATCGTGCAATCATCTAACCCACAATGTCTTAACTCCTTATTTACCTATGTAGGATGTGTATGAGCTAAAGTTCACCTACACCTCTACAACACACACATCCACAGCCGCTTACGCCGGAAATGTAGGTTAACCGCAAAAACAACAAAACAAAAATTGCAGAAACAAATTCCAAGGGCTGTTAGTGTATGGAGGAAATCACCTACATCTCTACAACACGCCACCGCTTACGCTGAAAATGTAGGAAGGCGCAAACCGCACAGCAAAATAGCAGAATGATTTATTCTCTATGGTGGGGATGGATTAAAAGTCTGCGGTTAATATAGGGTGAGATGTCTTAGTATTCCAGAAGGTCAAGTCCTTGACTGCGATAGAACGCAAACTTCTGGTCACTGGAAAGGAGTGTGAGGTGTTCGGTAATAGCATGGGCTATGATGACGTGATCGCTTGGGTCGTGGTGGTCCTGCGCCTCATTGAGCGTGAGACGGGAGTATGTGAACATGGTGTGCTCTGAAATCGGCAGAATGTCAACCATGGCCTCTTCTTTCATCGCGACAAGCATTTCCTCTGCGGTCTTCCAATATTTCGACAGGAGTTTCTTGTTGTTGAAAGACACTATCAGTTCACGAGCCGTTTCTGCGCTGACGTAGAGTTTCGTGCCTGGATCATTCAGGATGTCCCAGACACATTGATCGAACGGGTCGGAATCTGTCAACCAGTCGATAATTACGCAAGTATCAAGCAGTAACCGCATAAATCTTATTCGCAGTATGCCAATTGTGCTCTCAATTCGGGGTCATTGATGATAAATGCCCCTTTGTGCGCTCTAACCCACACCATGAATGCGCTCTTTGCGGGCTTCTTCGAGTTGACGGCTTTGTTTTCGGCCATCTTAGCTTTTCTTTCTTCGTATGACATAATCTTGATGTTTGAAACGCTTTCTGTTGCAAAGTTACAAATAGTTTGTGAATTTGAGGGCGATGTGCGTGTTAAAACAGACTAAAGGGCGGCTTTTGTATTATCTTAATGACGGCAACCGCCTGCCTACTGTTTTGGAAAATCCAGCAGGTGGGTTTCATTAGGGTTTCTGCGTGATTATTTTATCAGGCAATACTGGTTGGGCCGCACAGCAAAACTTTGAATTAAAAATCCCAATTATATTTATCTCTACCTTCACCACATACCAATAGAAGTACCATTAAAACTACTGCCAGAAGTGGTAGCACCGTTTACATATAATTCCCATCCCAAAGAATACAGATACATAAGGGCAGCAGCAGGGGTATTAAACTTAATCTTATTCCCTTCACTATCCTTCAGTTTCTCTATAGTCTTACCATCATCCCAATCTACCTTAAATCCTTCATTCTTTAGGCTTCCAGAAAAGGTAACTATATTATAGATATAATACTGATTTTCCGTTGTCTGTGCAGATGCAAACAAAGGAAGGCATACCAAAGCCAGTAATAATAGTGCTTTCTTCATAGTTATTTCTTTTTATCTAAATCGGGTAATGCCATAGGTAGGCTTAACTTAATCCTATGGATATTCTGCTTTTCTTTTTGATGTTCGTAATAACCACCAGCCTTAGCTTCAGTATTCATATCTACATCTATTACTTTAGCTACTTTGATAGTTGCTCCTTTTGTACCTACTATAGGCTTCATTTTCAGCTAAAGCCTTTTTACTGGTTTTCTTTAACTGGCTTACTATTTCTTGAATGTGCAAAGCATATTCTTCAGCTTTAGGGTCGTTAAGTGGGGGCATAATACTACTGTTAGTTTAATAGATTCCTTCCTTTTCTCTTATCTTACCTAAGAAATCCCCAGTTAATGAAGATTTCTGAATCAGTATTTGGACGAAATTTCGTTTTCCTACTTGTACTTGCCCATTAGAAAACACATAAAGAAATACATTCTTCAAAGCTTTCTTCCATACCTTTTTACCATTAGAATCCGTAATAGTAACCTTAACTTTATATTTATCTGTAATAAAGTAATCAGGTGAAGTAGATTTCATAGTTACTACTACATTATCATATAATTGCCCTTCTATATCCATTATAGCTACCCTTCGGACTACTTCAGTATCAGTAAGGGGTTTGACAGATTCTGGCTCTTGTGCAAAACCAGATACAGCTAAAGATAGCATCAAAAGCAAAATGGTTACTAAGTGTTTCATATCTGTATAATTTTAATTGGTTTATTCTTTTCTTTGGCATAGTCTAGGGTAAACTTAGTACCCCTACTAATACCATCCCAGAAGGCTAGTACACAATCAAATTAATCTACTATCAGCTTATTCCTTTCCAGTGGAGCACCTTTCCAATACTTTTCATAGTTAGGGAAGTATTCTATAAGTTTAAGCCCCTTCTTTCTGGCAAACTCTATAGCATAGGTATCAGCACCTTTAGCACCCCCCAGAAACGATAGTATCAGGGATGTATTTTAGATATGCTTCTATATCTACTGGGGGCAGGTTCTACTACCTATTATAGCTATCTTCATTATTTTTCTTTTTGATTGCAAAATTACTATATTATTCCAATATTTGTAATAGTATTATTGATTTTGGCATTTTTTATAGCAAAAACTGCCAATATGGCTTCGCCGAAGTTACTTTCACTCGGCAATCGACGCAAAAAAGCGAGCTCTTTTGCGTCGATTGCACTCGTTTTGCGTAACTTTGCCACATTATTATACAAACATTCACGAATAAGGATATGAGAATGAAAGCAACCTTATTGGCCATGATGCTCGTTTCGGCGGCTATGGCTTGTACGCCAAACGGCACCAAAGGTAATGATACGGCGGTTCAACCTGTCGATGAAACCGCCCAAAACGACACCACATCGGCGAATAACGCACGTGTGAGTCTGCCCGCAACAAAGACCATAACCATAGCTATGACGGGCGACATAATGATGGGCACCACCTTTCCCAAGGTGCAGCTGCCAGCCAACGAGGGCCGCGACCTGTTTAGCGACACCCGTGAGATAACACGCCGCGCCGACATCGCCGTCGGCAATCTCGAGGGAGCCGTGTGCGACGGTGGCCGCAGCACCAAGGGCAATGGCCCCAACAGCTATGCTTTCCGTATGCCCACGAGCTACGCACCGCTGCTCAAGGATGCCGGCTACGACTACCTGAGCCTTGCCAACAACCACGCCCGCGACTTCGGCGACGAGGGTATAGCCTCATCGGAGCGCGTGCTCACCGAGCAGGGCATAGCCTTTTCGGGCATCAAGGGCCACAAGGAGTGGGCCGTGGTGGAGCTTGACGGCGTGCGCTACGGCCTCTGCGCGTTCGGCCACAACAGCTACACGCTGCGCCACAGCGACCTCGACAAGGTGAAGCAGATACTCGACGAACTGAGCCAGCAGGCCGACATCATCATCGTGTCGTTCCACGGAGGAGCCGAGGGACGCACCAAGAACCACCTGCCTTACGGCCCCGAGACCTTCCTCGGCGAGAACCGTGGCGACCTCAGACGCTTTGCCCACTTCTGCATTGACAACGGTGCCGACGTGGTCTACGGCCACGGCCCCCACGTGGTGCGAGCCATGGAGGTCTACAAAGACCGCTTCATTGCCTACAGCCTCGGCAACTTCTGCACGCCCTACGGCATCAGTCTGACCGGCATCAGCGGCTTCTCGCCCGTTGTGGAGATACAGGTAGGCGGCGACGGAAGTTTCAAACAAGGACAGATACACTCCTTCATCCAGGCCAAGGGAGTAGGACCACGCCACGATCCGCAGGGCAGCGTGGCACGCGAGATAAAGCAGCTCACCGAAGCCGACATACAATCGTCGCCCATCCGCATCAGCGACACGGGCGAGATAACCATAAACAGATAACTCTCACGCAATGAAGAGAAAACAGATACTGCTCGTCAACGACATGGCGGGGCACAGCAAGGTGGGCATGGGAGCCATGATACCCGTGCTGTCGTATATGGGACATCCTACGTTCAACCTGCCCACGGCACTCGTATCCAACACTTTCGACTACGGAAAGTTTGCCGTTATGGACACCACGGCCTACATACGCCAGACCCTCCAGGTGTGGAAAGAGCTGGGATTCAGCTACGATGCCATCTGCACTGGGTGGATGTACGGCAGCGAACAGGCCCAGCTTGTGGCCGACTACTGCCGCGAACAGGCTGAGAATGGTGTCACCGTGTTTGTAGACCCCGTGCTGGGCGACGGCGGAAGACTCTATAACGGCATGGCCGAAGACCACGTGGAGCTGATGCGCCGCATGGTAAGCGTAGCCCATCTGGCTATGCCCAACTACACCGAAGCCTGCTATCTGGCAGGCGAGGACTTCTCTGCCGACGGCCTCACATGGGCCGAAGCCTGCCGACTTATCGACAAGCTGCGCCAGATAGGAGCCAAGTCGGTGCTCATAACGAGCTGCCGCATCGACGGAGAGAGCAGCGTAGCCGCCTACAACCACTACTCAGGAGAGTACTTCCACCTGGAATACGACGAGATACCCGGCATCTTCCACGGCACGGGCGACCTCTTTGCCGCCATCCTTATGGGCAGCCTGCTGGGCGGCAAGCCCCTGAAGGAGAGCACGCGCCTGGCCATGGACGTGGTCTACAAGCTCATCTGGCTCAACCGCGACATGGAAGACAAGAACCGCGGAATACTCATTGAGAAGTATCTCGACGAGATACTGCCATCCACTTAGCACCTGACAGACCATGAAGTGGATTGAAACACTACTCTTGCAGCCATCGGCCCTACAGACCGTTGTCGTGGTGTCGATGATATGTGCGGCTGGTCTGGCACTCGGCAAGGTGCGCATCAAGGGCATCTCGTTAGGCATAGCATTTGTCTTTTTCATGGGTATCGTTGCCGGAAGCGTAGGGCTTTCGGTCAACAGCGATATGCTCAACTACTGCGAAACCTTCGGTCTGGTGCTCTTCGTCTATACTCTCGGGCTGCACGTAGGCCCCAACTTCTTCGGTTCTCTGCGCAAAGAGGGTATGCCCTTCAATGCGTGGGGCTTGGCAGTGGTGCTCGCCGGCACGCTGCTGACAGTGGTGCTGACGGCTGTTTTCAGCGAACCCATCACCGACATGGTGGGTGTGATGTGTGGCGCAACCACCAACACGCCGGCCCTCGGAGCCGCACAGCAGGTGATGAAGGACTCCGACACGCTGGCCAACCGTGCCGCCCTTGCCACAGCCGTCACCTATCCGATGGGTGTGCTCGGGGTAATCATTGTCATAGCCCTGCTGCGCCGCTTCTGCGTAAGCGACGACGACTTGCAGCTGCGCCACAGCGGAACCGACGACAGCACCTTCGTGGGGCAGTATATAGTAACCAATCCCGCCATCGAAGGCAAGAGCGTGGCAATGCTTGCGCAGTCGGTAAGGGAGCGGTTCATCGTCTCGCGCATCTGGCGGGGCAAGCAGGTGGTGGTGCCCCATGCCGACACGCAGCTCCGCCTCAAGGACAATGTGCTCGTGGTGACAAACAAGAATGATGCCGCCGCTATGGAGATGCTCTTCGGCGAGAAGAAAAAGGTGGACTGGAACCGCAGCCACATCGACTGGAACCATATCGACTCTAAGGTAGAGAGCCACGTTATAGTGCTCAGCCGCACCCGGCTCAACGGCAAGCGGCTGGGCGAGCTCCATCTGCGCGAGGCATACGGAGTGAACGTGAGCCGCGTGCTGCGCGGCGACGTGAAGCTTCTTGCCACCGACGACCTGCGCCTTCAGTATGGCGACAGGCTCACGGTGGTGGGTATGCCCAAGGACCTGGAACATGCCGAGGCGTTTTTAGGCAACTCCGTGCAGACCCTCAACGAGCCCAATCTGGGCAGCATCTTCCTCGGAATGTTGTTCGGAGTGGCCTTGGGAACCATTCCCCTTGCCATCCCCGGCATCAAGGGGCAGCTCACCATGGGCGTGGCGGGCGGTTCGATAATCGTCGGCATACTTGTCGGAGCACTCGGGCCGCGCCTCCACTTCATCTCCTACACCACACGCAGCGCGTCGCTCATGCTGCGAAAGCTCGGTCTGGCCCTTTATCTGGCGTGCCTCGGACTCGATGCCGGCGACGGTTTCCTGTCCACAGTGATGCGCCCCGAGGGTCTGCTGTGGGTGGCAACAGGAGCCGTCATAACCATCGTGCCGCTGCTGTTGCTCGGATGGGCAGCACTGAAAACCCACAAGATGGACTTCGGAACTATCTGCGGCATACTCTGCGGAGCCATGGCCAACCCCATGGCACTGAGCTATGCCACCGACACCATACGCGAAGACACACCCAGCATAGCCTACGCCACCGTCTATCCGGCGGCTCTCTTCCTGCGGGTGGTCATTGCACAGATGCTGGTCATGGCATGTATGTGACCGGCACTGACTCATTTATAAGAACAATAACACATCAGAAGATATGCAAGCAATAATTCTGGCCGCCGGAATGGGTCGCCGCCTTGGCGACTACACACGCGACAACACCAAGTGCATGGTGGAGATGGGCGGCGTGAAAATCATCGACCGCCTGCTCGCGCAGCTCGGCAAGCTCGACCTGAAGCGCGTGGTTATCGTCACGGGATACAAGGGCGACAACCTCAGAAGCCACCTTCGCGACAACTACCACGGCCCACTGAGCCTGGAGTTTGTAGACAATCCCATCTACGACAAGACCAACAACATCTACTCTCTCTCGCTCGCCAAGGAGCAGCTGACCGAAGACGACACGCTGCTCATCGAGTCAGACCTCGTCGTTTCAGACCGGCTGCTGCCCATGATAGTGGAGAACGACAACCCCGACGTGGCTCTCGTGGCCAAGTATGAGTCGTGGATGGACGGCACCATGGTGCGCATCGATGCCGAGAACAATATCGTCAACTTCGTGCCCAAGCAGGCTTTCAACTTCGAGGACTCGTCGAAGTACTACAAGACGGTGAACATCTACAAGTTCTCGGCCAACTTCTCGCGCAACGTCTATGTGCCTTTCCTCGATGCCTACTGCGCCGTGCTGGGCCGCAACCAGTACTACGAGGAAGTGCTTCGCGTGATAACGCTCGTCAGCGGCTACACCATCAAGGCCCTGCCCATAGGCAAGGAGAAGTGGTATGAGATAGACGACGTTCAGGACTTGGACATAGCAGAGACCATCTTCGCCGAAGACGACGAGATGCTCCACCGTTTCAATATGCGCTACGGGGGCCACTGGCGCTTCCCCAAGATGCTCGACTACTGCTATCTGGTTAATCCATACTTCCCCACTCCACACCTTCGCGACGAGCTGCGCGCCAATTTCGACACGCTGCTGTGCGAGTATCCCTCGGGAATGTTCGTCAACTCGCTGCTGGCGGGCAAGTACTTCGGAGTGAAGCAGCAGTACATGGTGGTGGGCAACGGTGCCGCCGAGCTTATAAAAAGCATGATGGAGCTGTGCCAGGGCGGCGTGGGAGTGGTCTATCCCACCTTTGAGGAATATCCCCACCGCCTCAGCCGCGACCGCATAGTGGCCTATATGCCTGAGGGCGAAGACCTCAGCTACACTGCCGATGACCTCATGCGCTTCTATGCCGACAAGCAAATCTCGACCTTGCTGCTGATAAATCCCGACAACCCTTCGGGCAATTTCATCCCCGTCGACGATGTGCTGAGGCTGTGCCAGTGGTGCAAGGAGCGCGCCATAAGGTTCGTGGTGGACGAGTCGTTTGTTGATTTCACCGACAATTTCGAGCGCAACAGCCTGCTCCACAACGACATCCTTGCCGCAAACAGCAACCTCGTTGTGATGAAGAGCATATCAAAGAGCTACGGCGTTCCGGGTCTGCGCCTCGGCGTGATGGCAAGCTGCGACAAGCAGCTGACAGACTTTGTGAAGAAGGACATTGCCATCTGGAACATCAACAGCTTTGCCGAGTTCTATATGCAGATATTCAACAAGTACGAGGCCGACTACCGCCAGGCGTGCCACCGCTTCGTAGCCGAGCGCAAACGTTTCGAACGCGGACTCAGGAAGATACCCTATCTGAAGGTGCTGCCCACGCAGGCCAACTACTTCTGCTGCCGCGTGACCGACCGCTACACATCGGCTGAGCTCACCAAGCTGCTGCTCTCGCGCTTCAACATTATGATAAAGGACTGCGACTGCAAGACCGGACTGGCTGGGAAGAACTATATCCGCATGTCGATACGCAACCATGCCGACAACGACACGCTGCTCGAGGCCCTCAACATCTTGGCGAAATGAAGACGATAACAATCTGTGGTGGCGGCAATCTGGGTCATGTGGTGGCGGCATATCTGGCTGCCAAGGACGGCCTTGAGGTGCGTCTGCTCACCCGCAAGCCTGCCCTGTGGCATAGCGAGCTGCTGCTGAGGCTTCCCGACGGAGGCTCGCAGACGGCAAGGCTGGCTGCTGTCACCGACGATGCACGGCGCGCTGTCAGCGGTGCCGACATGGTGCTGCTCTGTCTGCCGGGCTACAGCATAGCCCCCGTGCTCGCCACGATAGCCCCGCACCTTGCCCACACCACGCTGGTGGGCAGCGTAGTCTCGTCGACGGGCTTCTTCGACCAGGCCCTCAGCCTGCTTCCGGCCCACTCGCAGCTGTTCGGCTTCCAGCGCGTACCGTTCATAGCGCGCACCGAGGTCTATGGCAGCATCGCCTGCCTGCTCGGGCGCAAGCAGCTGCTGCGCGTCGCCACGGAAGGAGTGGAGGCTCCGCAGTCATTTGCCGACAGCCTTGCGTCGCTCCTTGACACCCCCGTAGAGCTGCTCTCCTCGCGCTACGAGGCCAGCCTGAGCAACTCCAATCCGCTGCTCCATCCGGCCCGACTCTATTCGCTATGGCATGACTGGCAGCCGGGAATGACCTCTCCGAGATGCCCGCTGTTCTATGCCGAGTGGACAGACGAGGCTTCGCGCATCTACGTGGCCATGGACGACGAGCTCCACGGGCTGATACGCCGGCTGCCTATGCCGGCTGACAGCCTGCCCTCGGTGCTCAGCTATTATGAGAGCGACACCGTAGAGGCTCTCACCGCCAAGCTGCGGAGCATAGAAGCGTTCCGCGCAATAGCCGCTCCGATGGTGGAGTGCGACGGCGGATATGCCCCCGACCTCGGCAGCCGCTACTTCAAGGAAGACTTCCCCTACGGTCTCGACCTGCTCATAAGGCTGGCACACAACTGCGGACTGGATGTTCCGACGATGCAGATGGTGGCTCGCTGGGGACAGAAAATGATTGACTATGGCAAACAATAATATCGACCACGAGGCACTGCGCCGCCGGTTCAATCCCGACGGCTCGCTGTTGCGCCGCCAACAGCTGCGTATGCTGGAGCTGCTCTTGGAGGTAGACCGCATCTGCAAGCGCCACGGCATAAGCTACTGGCTCAGCAGCGGCACACTGATAGGGGCGTTGCGCCACGACGGATTCATACCCTGGGACGACGATCTCGACATCGAGATGATGCGCCCCGACTATCTGCGGCTCATGGAGGTGCTGCCCGCGGAACTGCCCAGCCACATGGCGTTGCAGACTTCGGACACCGATCCGGCCTACTTCTTCTGCTATGCCAAGGTGCGCGACCGCCGCAGCTTCCTCGAAGAGCAGGGAGGCTACGACCGCGCCTGCCGCGAGAGAGGGGTGTATATCGACATCTTTCCGCTCGAACGGCAGCGGATGTGGCTCCACCGCCTGTCGGAGAAGGCAGTGGGACATATATATAAAGTGTGGCGCACAGGCTCCGACGACCTGCGCAGCCTGCGAACCATACGGCGGTGGCTCGGCTTCAACCTGTGGGTGGTGCATCCGCTGCTGCGGCAGATGTGCCGGCTGACACGCAGCAGGGTGATTACCAGCGGTCTGGGAGTGCCGTTCCATAACCCGCGCTATGCCGAGGACATCTTTCCGCTGACTACTCACACCTTTGAAGGCCACCAGCTGCCCGTGCCCCACGATGCCGACCACCTGCTCAGAGGGCTTTACGGCGACTATATGCAGCTGCCCGACCTCGACAAGGCTGCCGCATCACACGTGGTGAAGCTGAGTATAGACCCATCCCCAGCCCCCTCGCCAAGAGAGGGGAGCCGTAAGGTTTTCTCATAAGACCTATAAGTCCTATAAGACCTATTAAGTCCTATAAGACCTATAAGTCCTATAAGTCTTATAAGTCGTCCTCACACCACTTTGGGGGACTGAGGGGCTTCTCGAAGGGGACTGAAGTGAGGCTTTAGAATAACACTACTTTCTGAAAAGACAGACAAGGAATGGAGCAAAACGAGACATTGAAGGAGAAAACGGCGCGCGGCCTGTTCTGGGGCGGCATGAACAACGGTGTGCAACAGCTCATCGGGCTTGCCGTTGGCATAGTGCTCGGGCGACTGCTCTCGCCCCACGACTACGGCATGATAGCCATGATAACCATCTTCTCGGTAGTGGCTACCGAGCTGCAGAGCAGCGGCTTCAAGACGGCACTCACCAACCTGCCCCATCCCCGGCACGAAGACTACAACTCGGTGTTCTGGTTCAACATCGTCGTGGGTGCCGCCATCTATGCCGTGCTGTTCTTCTCGGCACCGCTGATAGCCTCCTACTACCACACCCCCGAGCTGGTGCCGCTGTGCCGCTATGCCTTCCTGGGCTTCGTGTTCTCAAGCTTCGGGCTGGCGCAGTCGGCCTATCTCTTCAAGAACCTGCTCACCAAGCAACAGGCCAAGAGCGGCATCACGGCCATCATAGTGTCGAACACCGTGGGCATCATCATGGCGTGGCAGGGCTATGCCTACTGGTCGATAGCCACGCAGACCAACGTATATATCCTCACCTGCACGCTGATGTACTGGCATTACTCCCCGTGGAGGCCGTCGCTGAGATGGAGTGCCGGGCCTGTGATGCGTATGTTCCCGTTCAGCTGCAAGATTATGGCAACGGCAATACTCACCCAGGTGAACAACAACATACTGAACATACTCCTCGGCCACTACTTTTCGCCTCGCGATGCAGGCAACTACAATCAGGCTTACCAGTGGAACTACAAAGCCTCTAACCTGCTTCAGGGAATGGTGCAGACCGTTGCCCAGCCCGTGTTCGTAGACCTCAAGGGCGACAGCGGGCGGCAGCTGCGCGCACTTCGCAAGCTCGTGCGCTTCACGTCGTTCATCGCCTTTCCCCTGCTTTTGGGCTTTGCGCTGGTTGCTCGCGAGTTTATCGTAATCACGATAACCGAGAAATGGCTCTTCAGCGCATCGCTGCTGCAGGTGCTTTGCGTGAGCGGTGCGGTGATGCCGCTGTGCGGACTGCTGGCCAACAACATCATCAGCCGCGGTCGTTCCGACGTTTATCTCGGCGGCACACTGCTTCTTGGCGTTCTGGAACTGGTGTCGATGATGCTGCTCTATAGCCACGGCATACGCACTATGGTGGTGGTCTATGCGCTGCTCAACGTGCTGTGGCTCTTTGTGTGGCACGCTTTCGTGTGGCGGCAGCTGGGCTACAGCCTCTGGCAGCTGCTTGCCGACGTGCTACCCTTTGCCCTGACAGCCGCAGCCACAATGGTGCTCACCCACTATGCCACGCTTCCGCTGTCGGACAGTCTGTGGCTGCTTCTGCTCGCGAGGGTGGTGATGGCGGCAGCGGTCTACTATCTCGTCATGCGTCTGGCCGGTGCCCACATCCTGAAAGAGACCACCCAGTTCGTTCGCTCACGCCTGAAGCACACTGAATAGCATCCCTGTGTTGTGGATGAAGAGCCACGTTGTGAGCACCGCAATTGCCGTGCGCCACAACGCCGTGTACCTGCCCATGCGCAGCAGATAGCCCAGAGCCACGGGGATGACGATGCTCCAGTGGGCTGTCATAATGTAGATTTCGTTGACGGCAAAGCCCAGCACGAAGTGAAGGAGCATATCGAAGCAGAAGAAACCTGCCGTGAGGAGCATAAACCGCTTCTTCCTTGCCACCCACAAGCCGGCTGCAAGCAAGACAACACAGAGCGCTTCGGCTGCATAGTTCCACCAATGGCGGTAGCCAACGAACACCGGGCGCAGGTTGTCGCCGTTGCTTATGTCGCACAGGAAGTAGTCTTCGTGGAACTGTAACGACTCGCCAAAGAGGTTCTCCACGGCTGTTGCCACTCGTGGCGTGGAGGCATCGGTCATTGCCAGCGGCCCTTTGTCGATGTATGGTCGCGACGCAAGGTTTTCCCTAACCATCTGGTTCTTCTTCAACTGCACACTGTCCGTCGGCTTGGCGGCATTGGCTTTCTTCATGGCTGCGAGCCGCGGCATGGCGAAGGTATAGGTCTGATAGCGGCTCAGGCCCACGAGCAGCAGCGAGGGAACCACTATGCCCAGCAGCATCATGCGCCAGCCGAGCAGCCGGCGGTAGCTGGTGGCAATCAGTGCCATGAGGGTCTTAACACCGTTGGTGAGCGTTGTGCCGGCTGTGACGGTGAGCAGCAGTGCCGCCTGCCACACGCGGAAGCCGCGACCGTTGCGCATCTTCATGCCCGCAACATAGAGAGTGTAGAGCAGAAGAGTCATAGACAGGGCGAAATGGTCGGGCACCAGCAGTGCCAGCTCAACATAGGCAAGCGAGAAGAACAGCCCCGAGAGCAACATACTGTCGGCCCACGACAGGCGCAGCACACGGCTAAGGATGCGGAAAAGATATACAAACGAGTAGACGGCGCAGGCAAGCAGCAGCGCTGCCACGATGAACTGCATACAGTTGATGCCCGTTTGCTGCATGAGCCACTTGTTGAAATGGTAGAGAGGATAGAGCAGAAGGTTGAGCAGCGGATGGCGGCTCACATCGTACTCGGTGCTCCAGCGCGTGATGATGGAGTACATCTTGGGGTCGTAGCCCGAGATATGGTAGTGCTCGATGAACACTTTCCACAGTCCGCCATGCAGGTGATGGCTGAACAGCGGCAGGAACTTGCTTATCGACAAGGCGTGGAGCGTGCCCAGAACGATGGCCATCAATGCCACGCCGGGCAATTCGCGGCGGTAGATTTTCAGGGGATTATACAAGGGAGTGGGGATTGGTTAACGGAGATTGGGGATTGGTTAACGATGGATGGCGTGTCTTCATCATTTCTTACGTCCGAAGTCGGCAGGTATCTCGCCCCATTTCGCGGTTTCCCACTTCTCCACCGAGGTGTTCACGGCGTGGGTGCGAAGCCATTGTTCGGCTCGGCGTATGATGTCGTGCAGCTTTTCGGTCTTCGGACTGACGGGCAGGGTGGTCTTGCACTTCTTCTTCTTCACCCACAGTATGGCATTGTAGGAGTCGCTGTAGATGGTCTTGTCCTTTAAGCCGCGCTGCTCGAGCAGTGCCAGCGCATGGACAATGGCAAGAAACTCGCCTATGTTGTTGGTGCCGTGGAGGGGTCCGTAGTGGAACACCTGAGCTCCTGTGGCAAGGTCGATGCACTGGTATTCCATCGGTCCGGGGTTGCCCGAGCAGGCGGCATCCACCGCCCAGGCATTGGCTTTCACCTCCGGATGCAGCGGCAGGACGGTGTCGTTGCGGTAGTCGGGGGGATTTGTTGGCAATTCATAATTCATAATTCATAATTTATAATTCATAATTTATAATTCATAATTTATAATTCCTTATTCATTTTTGTTTTCGTAATTCCGTGTTAACGTAATCCTGACATTCCGTTATCCCCTTATAATGAAGTGCTACAGACTCCCTCCCCAAGGGGGAGGGCTGGGGTGGGGCTTCACCTCTTTATAATGGCTCTCATGGCGAACCACAAGTGGTGGAGCACGGTGGACAGCAAGCCGTAGTGGCGGCGCATCACGCTGAATCGCTCCTTGAGCGAAGCCCGATGATTGCGGGTGGTCTGCCCTTCTTCGAGATAGCACGCCACCACGCGGCCCACATTCCGAAGTGGCAGCCCACGAGCCTCCGCCTCTTTCATCACGCGTATGCACCAGTCCACGTCGGCAGAGAAGCGGTAACGGGTATCGTAGGCCGTGGTGCGGGCAATCTCTCCAAGGGCATAGAACGCCTGATGGCACACCAGCATACCGTTGCTGAACGAGCGCCACGTGAGTTTCTGCGGGGGGGAAAGCCGCCGATGGCGCAGGAAACGGTAGTCGTTGTCAACGATGTCGGTATCGCCATAGACCACAGCGGGCAGCTGTCCGCTGCTGAGTGCGCACTCGGCAATGTTCTCAAGAGTATGCTCGTCGGGCAGGAAATCGCCGGCATTGAGGAAGCATACGTAGTCGCCTCGGCTCATGTCGAGCCCTTTGTTCATTGCGTCGTAGATGCCGTGGTCGCGTTCGGATATTGACACGACGGAGTGTTTACCGCCGCTCTGTCCGTTGTCGCTGATGTAGCGGCCCACGATGTCCATCGTCTCGTCGGTCGAAGCGCCGTCAACGATGATGTGCTCCACAGCCGGATAGGTCTGGCGGAGCACGCTGTCGAGCGTCTTTGGCAGCAGTCGGGCTGCGTTGTAGGTTATGGTTATTATGCTAAGGGTAATCATAGCTTGTAGTGTTTCATGGCTAACGCCTGTTCGTAGACATCAATGTAGCTCATTGCCACCGTCTGCTCGGAGTACTGCCGGGCTGCCTTTGCGCGTGCCGCCTTGCCCAGCGCGTCGCTGTCGGCCTCGCACAACACCCAGTGCAGGCCGGCGGCCAGGTCCTCGCTGCTCTTGTAAGCGGCAACGTAGCCCGTGCGGCGATGGTCTATCATCTCGGGGATGCCGCCGACATTGAATCCCACGCAGGCCACTCCGCAGGCCATAGCCTCCATGATGGTGTTGGGAAGGTTCTCGGAGAGCGACGGCAGCACGAACACATCGGCTGCGTTGTAGGCATCGCAGAGCTTCTGGCGGTCGCTGACATAGCCCAGTGGATATGCTTCGAGGCCCATTCCGGCGGTTATCTCCTCGGCATGGCCGCCCATCACCACCACGGCAGTATCAGCGGCAAGCTCGGGATGGGCTGCGGTGAGCTTGTTGCAGGCAGCCTGAAGATAGTCCATGCCCTTGTAGCTGTTGGTGGCTCGCTGTGCAGCGAAGAGTATCAGCCGCTTGTCGGCAGGCAGTCCGAGGCACTTTCGGGCCTCATCCTTGTCGCCGGGGCGGAACAGGTGTGTGTCGATGGGGTTGGGAATAGCCGTTATGTGCTGCCCTTTGAGCAGCTTGCTGCGCCCTGCTTCGGCGGCAAGCCACCGGCTACAGGCTACGAAAGTGAGGCTTTTCCCCTTGAGGATACTCTGCTTGCGCTTCCATATTGCTGCCGACAGGTCGTTTGTCGAACCGCCTCCGGGCAGGTATTTGCACCGTTGGCATCCCGACTGATAGCGATGGCATCCCAGAGTAAGGTGGCAGATGGCGGTTGAAGGCCAGGCATCGTGCATGGTCCACACCACCGGCTTGCCGCTCTCCAGTATGCGGCGAAGCCCTGAAAGCGACAACATACCCTGATTGACCCAGTGCAGGTGTACCACGTCGGCATCGCGAAACTCCTTCAGCCGCGTTATGTCGAAGCCGCAGTAGCCCGTGTCGAGGTCGAAAAGATGGCTGCGGTTGAAGCGCAGACTCAGCAGTATGCGCACCCTCTCCCATAGGAAGCGCAGGCTGCTGCCCAGTCCACCGCCGATGCCCACCACCGTGGGGTCGTCGCTCTGCTTGTCGCGCACGAGCATCATTGCCTTTTCGCCCTGCTTGTTCAGCGCATCTTTCAGCCGGCTGGCGGCAAGAGCGGCACCGCCGCTGAGCTCGCTGGTGTTCACAATCAGTATTTTCATTTCGCTATCGTTAACTTGTTGACGGTTGATGGGTATACTTCTCTATTTCCCCCAGCATCTATTTGATGGGCAAAAGTATATATAAATAAGGTAATAGCAAAGCGAAAAGGCGCGTTTTACGTGTTGTGCCCGCACACAAACGGTTGATTTACGTCAAAAAAACGCGCTTTTTGCCGAGAAACGCTTCCGAATGTTTGGCTTATGACGGGAATGGAGCTACCTTTGCATCGTCAAAAGGTTAATAGATTGTTTAGGTTAGTAGTAATAGATTTAGGTTTTTAGTTATTTTTTGAATAAGGTAAAAGTTTAACGATTGTTCATGGATGACAAAGGCGGGCCGTGAGGTTCCCTTTGATTTTGAAAGGATTTATTAGTTAAACATAACGATTGCCGGAGCTCTTGGTGAGTCCCGGCAGTTTTTTTATCACTATTTGGCTTTAGCTGATGCCCACTGAGATTATTACAGACAACAGTCACACAGTGCCTCTAACGCTGGCCCAGAATGGGTTAGAGGCTTATTGGCGGATTATTGTCCTTAAATCATTTGCTAACTAATCTCTCGATATCTTCAATAAGTCTTTTTGTTGGTTTGAGTCGCTGCTCTATCTCATCCATCTCAACATCGTATGCACAGTTATAGTCACTTTCCTCGCGCATGGTCTGTAGCTGGCTATAGAGCTGCCCATACTCCCTTGGCAGGATGCCAGTCTTTATGTAGTGCAAGCTGAACAAAGCGTGTGAGCCTTTATGAGTACTAACCTGATGACCATCGTGAATAAGTAAGGCGCAAACAGCATGGAAAACCGCGTAATACATACGGTTGGCTGCTCCATTCAGACGGTTTGCAGAGATGAGACAACCAATATCGTCATATGTTTCCCGTGCTCTCTTCAATTCCAAAGACACGATAATGTTTCGCTCTTCAATGCTAAGACTCATGCTAATATTATTTTGTCTCGTTCAACATTCTTGTGATATGGCAAGAATGTCCACTCTTCCCACTGCTTCTTTGTATAAATATGAGGACTGATTTCCTCGCCGACATCCCATCCAAATTCCCTGAATGGGTATCCATAATCATAGTCTTTAGAAGACAACTTTGGCTTGTCGAGCAATATCAGCAAATCCCAATCGCTGTCGGGGCGGTTGTCGCCGCGTGCCCTTGAGCCGTAAAGCAGCAAGGTGCTACCTTCTGGCAGTGTCTTGCCGGCAATCGTCTTTAAGTTGTCTATCACTGCAGCCTTATTCATTTTCATTCGTTGGATTTGTTTGCAAGTATACACAATTATTTTCAAAATACGAACGAAAGGCTGTGAAAATTAAAGGAAATAAAGCAAATGAAGGAAATGAAGCAAAATAATTACACACGTTTTCTTATCTTTTCGGAGATACGGGAACCTGCCACCCAGATAAAGATAACAAAAGGAAGAACATTCTGATAGCAGCCGAGGACATTAAAAAAGGGAACCCACTCGAGGAAAGTGGGCTCACAAGTTTCATTATCTTACTATCTTGACGGTCTTCACCGAGCCGTCGCTGAGCGTGGTCTTGCGTATGACTACGCCTTTGGCATTGGCATCAACGCGGCGACCCTGCAAATCGAAGTACTGGCTGTGCTGCCCGGCAGATGCCTTGACAGACTCGATGCCGGTGTTGATGTCGTACCAAACTATGTCGGAACGCTTCTCCTCACCGCCGCCGGTGTAGACAGCCTGCACGCCTATGCGGTCGAAATCCTTCATCCACGAGTAGAGTATCAGGAAGCTACCGCCAAGGTAGATGGTGCTTCCGTTCGACATCTCATAGGGAAGCACCGTGGTGTTGGCATCCAGCCCATCATACTCAGACGGGGTGAAAGTAATCGGTTCAACGGTTCCGCCCTTGTCGCTATACACGGCGTAGCCGAGCTTCGAGAAGATAAGAGCCTTGCCGCTGGTATCGGTAGTGGGTATGCTGAAGCGCACATAGCCCATATCGAACTGCTCTACGTAGGGCTGGAACTCCACAACGGATGGTGCGGCAGGTGTCTTCACCTCGTCGCGGAGCATTGACAGCTTTACGTTAGCATACTTCTCGTAGGGCACGAGGCTGCTCTTCTCGGAGTTGAGCACCATATAGGTTGTTACCTTAGAGAAGCTGGCAGTCATAAAGTCGTAGTCGAACTGCATATCCACAAAGTCTTCGCCGAAGTAGTTTCCGCCGAAATACAGTGGATAGTTGCCCGTCATGTCTCTATATACTCCATAGAACTGTCCCTTCTCGAAGGTGGCATCGTCGCCGTTCAGGGTGCCTTTCACCCAAGCGTATGGCAGCTGCGCACACAATCCACGCACGTAGACATCGTTGCCCAGCACACCCAGCTTGAGGTAACGGCTCACCGCTTCGGTCTTCAGGTCTTCGCCTTCATAGTAAATCTTTGTGGCAGTGAGCTCATAGTCGCGCGTGGTGAGTCCGGTGGGTGGCTCAATAGGTTCATCGGTGATGGCCTTGCCCGGCGAGAGGGTCATGTCGGTGATATAGTAGTAGGGCGATTTAGACGTAGGCGAGTCGGTTATGAGCACCCACTGCTGTGTGGTGTAGACACCCGAGGTCTCGTCGAAGCTGCACACAAGGTCCTCCACTTCGTTAGCCTCGCCAAATCCTGCGAAATAGAGGGCACCATAACCGTATGACGTATCGTTGCCGAAATACTGTCCGGCGGCAAAGGTCACGCTGCTGCCGTTGCGCACGCCCTTCACCCATGCCTGGGGAAGCATACCGCAAAGGCCGTTGACATACACGTCGTTGCCCTTCACGGCAACCACCACGTTGTCCTGCAAGTCTTCGGTTCCCTGCTCGGGCCAGTTGGTCACTCCCGAAAGCACATAATCATAATAGGTCGCATCCGTAGGCGGAGCAACGGTTTCCTGCGCCCATACCACAACTGACGTGAGGCACAGAAGCACTGAAAGTAAAAGTTTTCTCATGTTGCTAAGTTTTTGCGAATTGTTAATTTCGTGCAAAAATAGCTGTTTCACCTAACAATTGCAAAAAACAAGGATAAATATTTCGCCCTTGCTTTGCTTTCTGACACTTTGGATAAAGCTCATAAAGCTCATTTCGACCGTATAGCAAGACGAGAATGTTCGTCAACACACTTAGCCGGGACACCGTTGAGCCATACTTCAACAATGTCCCGGCTTGGGTATCGCCGTTTTCCCACTCCTCGCAGGAAAACAGTCTATGAGGTTTGTCCTGCGCCTGCGCCTACTTCACGACGAACTTGCGTCCGTTGTGGATGTAGATGCCCTTCTTTGTAGGGGCAGCCACGCGCACGCCACTGATGTTGTAGTAGCTGCCTTCGGTGGCTGTCTGGACCTTCAGGCTGCTGATGGCAGTGTCGTTGCTTTTCACTATCTGCACGCCTGAGTACTCGTAGGTGCTGTCGTCGCTGTCGGTGATGACGAAGCCGGCAGCTGAAGCAAACTCCTTCTTGTCGGCATCGTAGTCGAGCGAGGCTCCGCCGAAGATGTAGTCGGTGTCGAACACGTAGCCCATGAACTCAAAGTGTTCGGTTCCGAAGAACCAGTTGGGTATCACCAGCTTGCCGTCGACGATGTCGCCACGCACCCACGACTCGGGCAGATACTCGCACAAGCCCTGGATGAACACCTGGCTGTCGCCGTAGAAGCCCACCTTCACGTCGCGGTTGACTTCAGCCGGGTTGCCCGAGTAGTCTGTGGTGGCGGCCAGGAACTTGTAGTCCTCGGTGACGAGGTCGGCAGGAGCCTCGCAGAGGGTCTTTGCATAGTCAACGTAGGTCACGTCGATGCGCTGTATGCGAGCCTGCGTGTCCGATATGTCAGGCACACTGAACGTGATGCTCTTTGCCATTCCCGTCCATGTGCCCTTGCCGGCAGCAGATTCATAGTTTCCTTCGGCTGTTTCGAGGCTCTGCTGCTTGTCGCTGCCGGTCATGTAGAACTCTATGCGGCTTATCTCCTTGGTGGAGCTGAAGGTGATGGTGTTGCCTGCATAGAGGCACACGCTGGTGTCGTCGCCATAGTATATGGGGCCGTCGGTGCCTTCGCCGATGGCGAGGTCGGCCTTGGTGTATTCGTCGATGGTGATCTGGCTTACCGGCTGACGGTCGGCAAGGCTCTCGTCGGCGGCAGCCACCCATGTGGCATCGGCCTTGACGTTGATGGTTGCGCCCGGCTGAAGAACGTCGAAGTAGTAGAGCTCGTTCTTGCGGCCATTGAAGTAGAGGGTGTTCTGAAGCTCAAAGTAGTTGTACGAGGCATCGTAGCTGAACACCACGGGAGCTATGGCATAGCTGTCACCAGTCCCCTCGTCGCCCGCCAGATAGATGTTCCAGCCCTCGCTGTCAACGCCCAGGCACTGGCCGTAGGGGAAGCTCACCTCGGTCTTGCCCTCGTTGAGTTCGCCGCGTATCCAGGCATCGGGCATATCCTTATAGATGCCCTGTATGTAGACCTCGTTGCCGACGAAGCCCACCTTCACGTCGTAGGCCACCTTGCTTTCGTTGCCGTCCTTACCGCTGAGCGGCAGGCTTACGGTCTCTATCTCGTCGGGGGCGGCGGTAGGCGTGGGACGCGTTCCGAAGAACACGCCGGTGTAGGCACCAAGCAGCTCATCGTTGCTGAAGGTGCGTTTGTTGGGATTGGCGAGCAGCACGCCGTCGGCCTGATAGGTGTCGGCCTCAGCATCGTAGCCCAGCACGAAGTCGGCAAGTGCCGACTGCGAATAACCGGCAAGGTAGAGCTTGTCGCCATCGGTGGTGGTGCCTACGTACTGCACGGGGAAGGTCACTTTCGCGTCGGCCAGCGTGCCTTTGACCCAAGCCTCGGGCAGGGCGGCGAAGAGGCCCTGAACATAGACATCCGTGCCGACGACACCCACCTTCACGCTGCCCGTGAGGTCGCCCGAGGCAAGCATATCCTTTCCGCTGAGCGGATAGGTCTTCGTCGCGAGGCCGTCGGGAGCCACTACCGGCACCTCGGGGGCAGGCTTGGCTATCGTCAAGTCTTTTGCCATGAAGTATGAATACACCTCGTCGGCCTTGCCGTTGACGGCCACAAATCCCTCGTCGAGTGTGAGCTTGGCGGCCTCGCTGTCGTAGGTGAACACCACCTGCGGGCTGACGGTGGTGCGGTCGGTGCCGATGAAGTAGAGGTCGTAGCTGGTCATGAAGGTGCCGAGATACTGCGGCGAGGCAAAGGTGGCCTTGCCGTCGGCTATGGTGCCCTTTATTACGGCCTGGGTGAGATACTGGCTGTCGAGGCCCTTGATGTAGATGTCGGTGCCGTCGATGTAGACGGTAACGTCGTAGGCTATCGACGAGGAGCCGTAATTGGACACACTGGTGCCCGTGAGCTCCCACGTCTCGCCCTCGATGCCATCGGGAACGACCACCACGTCGGGGCGCTCGATGGTTCCGGGAGCCATAGTGAGCACCTTCCAGTAGCCGTAGGGCTGCTTGTCGGCATCGGTCTCGTCGATGCGCGTGTTGCTGTCGAGGGTCAGCGTGCCCGTTTCGGCATCGTAGGCGAAGGTGATGTCTTTCTCCTCGGTACCGTCAAGACTGCTGCCGCAGAGGTATTCGGCTCCGTAGTCGTCGGCATCGAGATACTGATAGGTGGGCACGGTGACTGTCTCGCCACTGATGGTGCCCTTGACCCATGCCTGCGGGAACCAGTGGGCAAGGCCCTGGATGTAGATGTCGGTGCCGTCGATGGCCACTGCGCCCTCGGCGGTAGAGAACTCGTCAACCCGGACATAGCCCGACTGACTGCTGTAGTTGTAGTAGTCGCCTTGGATGACGTAGCTGACGGTCGTTGCCGTTGACGGAACAACCAGCGGCTCGGCATAGCGCGGTGCGCGTCGGGCTGACTGCGGGGCTTGACGGACCGTGCGTCGGGCCACGATGGTGGGCTGGGCGGCATCGGCAGACAGCGGTTGGATTACGGGAGTGATGCTCTTGGGCAACTGATGTATGCGGCAAACGTCCGCACGTTGAGCAAAAGCAATACTGCATACTGCCATCAACAGCAGCAGAAGGGTTGTTTTTCTCATGTTTTGAAAGCTTTATTATTGTTTTTCAAGATTGTCGGAGAACCTCGGCAATGCAGCCAAATGCTGCCAAAGGGTTGCAGGCGGAGCCTGAGAATATCGCAAAAGTAGCACTTTAGTACGAGAAAAACAAAAAAAGCACGCATATTTGCGCCCTCCTGAGCTGCGGTTTGGCCATAGGCGGAAGACAGAAGCATAGAAAGCAAAAACCAAAACAACTTGTTTTGGTCTGCAATTTGGTGCTTATTGCATTGCAATTTGGTGCTAACGAGAGACCAAAACAAGTTGTTTTGGTCGAAGATTTCAGCCGTTTCGCCAACAGCCTGGCTGTCACGGGGTTACGCGGGGGCCATTTTCGCCCCATCAAACGGTTCGGGCGGCTCCCCCACAACCTAACGGCAAGCCTGTATAAGGCACACGGCGTAGGCGGAGATGCCCTCCTGTCTGCCGGTGAAACCGAGGCGCTCGGTGGTGGTGGCTTTGATGGAGATGTTGCCGACGTGGGTGTTCATCACCTCTGAGAGGCACTGCTGCATGGCTGGGATGTGGGGATTGAGCTTCGGTCGCTCGGCGCACACCGTGGCATCGACGTTCACCACCTCCCATCCGTGCTCGTCGAGCAGGTCAACGACGCGGCTGAGTATCACCTTGCTGTCCATGTTGAGCGTGTCGTCGGAGGTATCGGGGAAGTGGTAGCCTATGTCGCGCAGGTTGGCAGCACCCAGCAGCGCATCGGCTATGGCATGTATGAGCACGTCGGCATCGCTGTGTCCGAGCAGTCCAAGGCTGTGCTCTATCCGTATTCCGCCCAATATCAGGTCGCGTCCTTCAACAAGGCGGTGAACATCGAAGCCCATGCCTACGCGGATACCCATGTTGTTCCTCTTCATTTCCTAAACAAATCTCTTATTCCATCCATGTCGAAGCCAAGCGTGAAGCGCAGTGTCTGGTCGAGCGGATTGCTCTTGGCAGTGGCAATGACGTATCCGGCATCGAGCGAGAAGACACTCATGCGGAAGCCGGCACCCACGGTGAAGTACTTTCTGTTGCCTTTGTTCTCGGACTCATGGTGGTAGCCCGCCCTCAGTGTGAACTTGTCGTTGTATGTGTACTCTGCTCCCAGGCTCCACTGTATCTCCTGCAGCTCCTCCTTGAAGCCTCCGGGGGCATCGTGGAAGCTCTTGAAGATACCCGCTATGCTGGAAACGCCCCAGTAGTCGGTTTCCATTCGCTGGTTGTAGTCCTCAGTAGACTCCCCCTCTTTGATCTTGGGATAGGTGGGAACAAGCAGCTTATTGGCATCGGCAGCTATGGTTATGCGGTTAAATTCGTTCATAGGTATCATCAGCGAGGCACCGAGGCGCAGGTTGGTGGGGATGAACTCGCTGTGGTTGTCGCCACCGAAGTTGATCTTTGAACCTATGTTCGAGATGTTCAGACCCAGTCCGAGCTGGCACTCTCGGTTGCCCAGATTGATATAGTTCTGGTAGTAGCACGATATGTCGGCTGCAAAGGCAGAGCCGGGACTGGTGTCGTCGCTGAAGTCGTAGGTAAGGTCGGAGTATATCCATCGCACCGCAGCACCGAGCGAGAAGCGGTCGCTCAGCATCAGCGAGTAGCCCACGTCGACCGACATCTCGTAGGGACGGATGGTAGTGGCAGTCGACATATCCATGCCTTCGGTGTAGTTGGTCATCACCTCGCCCATGGAGAAATAGCGGAACGAACCGCTCACTGCCGAATAGTCGCCTATGCGGTAGTAGCCGGCCACGTAGGCCAGGTTCATGTCGTTGACCAGCTGGCGGAGCCAGGGCGTATAGTTGAGCGAGATGCCTGCCCGGCTGATGTTGAAAGGATACTTGGCCGGGTTCCAGTACTGCGAATTGACGTCGGGGTCGGTGGCTGCACCCACGTCGCCCAGACCGCCGGCACGCGCATCGGGGGCTATGGTCTGCGACGTTACGGAGGTGTTCACGGGATTGAACATATCTTGCTTCTCCTGAGCCGCTGCGCCGAGAGGGAGCAGCATGAGCATCGCGGCAAAGACAAAAAGTATCTTTGAGGTGAAGGCAAGGCCGTTGCTTGGTTGTGTCATCTTGATGATTGTTTCGTTATAATGCAAATATATAACGCTTTAAATGTCGTTTTATTATTTTCCGGGCTGACAAGTTGACGAGTTGACAAGCCATCGGCATACATTTCCGGCAGCTTGTCAACTCGCCTGCACGCCAGTCGTCCTACTGGATAACTATCAGTTTCTTGGCTTTCGATGCCTTGCTACCTCCGTCGGAGCCCAGACGCACGCGGTAGAGATAGACTCCCGTCTGCAGGCGAGTGCCGGTGTCGACGGTGAGATCCCAGTCCACGGTGTATGTGCTGCCCACGGAAGTGCCGTTCTCGGTGTGTCGCCACAGCTCGCGTCCGCTCATGTCGAACACCGAAATCTCTACATCCACATTGCTGCCGGTGTAGTTGTGGGTGACGATGAAGGTCGTTGAGCTGCGTGCCGGGTTCTGAGTGATGTTGACATCGGCCAGATACGGCTCCAGACCTTTCACCACATTGAACGACAGTTCAGCCGTGCTGGAGTTGTTGAGCACGTCCCAGGCGCGGAACTTCAGCGTGTGGTTGCCTTCGGGGAGAGCCGGGATGGTGTAGTAGGTGGACCCGCTGGTGTAGCTTCCGAAGTCGAACGTGAAGTTGGGATTGAGGTTATATGTTGTCTGCGAGTTGCCGTCGATGATGAGTTCCAGGTCGTGGCCTATGCCGTTGCCCGTAGCGTTGACTCCGTCCTTGTCGGTAACGGTGGCGTGGAAGTAGGGCGTGGTGTTCACGTCGCCGCCGTTTACGAACTCGGGAGAGTTGAGATAGCAGTATATCGAGGGACCTATTCCGTCGTTCACGATGTCTTCGGTGCCGTTGAGACAGAAGCGTTCTTCGGCTCCGTGGCCCTCAATGGTGTGCTCGTTGTTGACGGCATAGAGGTTTATCAGCCCCGTGCCGTCGGCATAGTTGATGTCACGCGGCACGACGAAGGAGAACTGGAACACTCCATCGGTGATGTTGTCGCCACCGTTGTAGAGGTTCTTCTGGCGGTCGTAGAAGGTGAACTTCTCCGTGGCCTCTGCCGATGGGTTCTGCTTGCAGGTGATAAGCTCGCGCGTGTCGCGCACCGTGGCTGTGAGTTTTCCGCTGAAGCTTGTGTCGGTGTTGCCCTCACTGTCGCACACATGACCCTTGACGGTCACTTTCTGTCCGGCTTTCAGTGTGAGCGGAGCACCATCGGTGAGTGGCTGCCCGTTGATTTCGTCGACCGCCACCTTTCGTGTCGGAAGATTGAGACGCAGGGCCGGGTCGCCAAGCAGACTGTACTGGAGCTTGTTCTCGGTGAGGTCGCGCCCCGAACTTATCAGATAGTTGCGCGAAAGGCGGTGAGCCTCACCCAGCGGCACTGGCCTGTCACCGTCGAGGGTGAGCACCTGCTTCATGAAAGCTAAGTTTATGAGTCTGTTGTAGCCAGCAAAGACGGTGCGCGTGGTGCCGTAGAAGGCCACTGCCCCACCCTTCTTGTTGAGCACGGCACTCTCGCCAAGGGTCTCGATGTTGTCGTCGAAGGGCATGATGTCGCACGAAGCCGTCACCCACAGCGGCAGGTTGGTGTTGGTGAACGCTTCAAAGTCCTTGCGCATGAGCACGCTCTCGTGCGACATTCCGGTCTCGTTGCCGTGGCCGGAATAGTCCATGATAAGTGCGCCCTGGGCCATCTGCTGCTTCAGCAGGCTCGTAACCTCGGGATAGGAGTTGCCTACCGACGAGCCCACCATGGTGTAGGCATCCCACATCACCTTCTTCACAAGATACTCGGGATGGAGCTGCATGATTTCCTCGGCAGCGTTGTCGGCATCACGCATATGCATATTGTTGTTGCCGTCGTCGCCCATGAACATGATGATGTTCTGCCAGTCGCCGGCGTTGCGGTTCTCGGCGTAGGCTATGGTCTTGTCGACGAGCACCTTGGCCTCGGCATCCGACACCACGGGGAAGCGCCCCACGGCCACGTCAACCTGATCGGACATGGTCGGGCTTATGCCTTCGCCCTCGTCGAGCAGGCCGAAGAAGCTGTCGTCTACGTAGCAACGGGTCTTGTTGTACGAGTTCTCGCTCTCGAAAGCCAGCAGGTAGTTGTCGGGGTCGAGGCTGCGACAGTCGGAGGTGAGCATACGGTTGTCCCACACGCAGTCGCCGAAGAGCAGCAGAAAGCGTGGCCGGTCGGCATCGGAGGCAGCCCGGTCGTAGAGCATCTTCAGGTAGCGGCGGTAGGCATTGGCATCGGGCGTGCCGCTCGAGAACTCGTTGTAGAGCTCGTCGGCAGGCACTATGCGCACCCGCATCTTGTCGAACACGGTGTGGAAGTCGGCCAGGCGCTGTGCCTGGGTGAGCATCTTCTGGTTGGTGGGGATTATTATCACCATGTCGGCAGGGCCGTCGGAATGATGGTCCTGGTTGGTTATGGCATGGAGTATTTCAGGGATTGCGAAGCTGCCGGTGAGCAGGCTGGGTGCCGGGGCGGGGGTCTTGTAGGCGACGGAGATGAAGTCGAGACGTATGGGGCCGCCCGAAGTGGTCTCGATGCGCACCGAGCTCTCGTCGGTCAGTGCGATATTGTTGTATGTGTATTCGGAATAGCTGGCCTTGTCGTAATCGCCGAGCGCCACGGTCTGCGTGCCAACAAGTACGTCGTTGATGTAGATGTTGGCCGTGCTCCTCACTCCTGCCGTTATCCTGACGGTGACGTAGCCTGATGCAGAGTTGGCGTAGTTGGACAGGGCGTATGTCTTGGAGTTGCCGGCGGTTATCGGCGAGTTCTCGCAAAGGTTGCGTCCACCGTGGAACCAAGCGAAGTTGTCCACCTCGTGCAGCGTGTGGTAGTCGGCTGCGGATGGATAGAACGATGCCTTGAACTCCGTGCTGTCCACCTTCAGCGGTTCTCCGTCGCTCTCGGTGAGGAAGTAGCAGCCGTAGTCGCTGTAGGGATTGCGCGTGCGGATGGCTGCGGTGTTGCTGCTCCAGCTCACCGGGCCACGGCCATAGAACAGCCGCTTGCCTGCCACTTCGCACGTGGGCACCTCCTGAAGGTCGTCGGTGGCGGCAAGCTCAGAGGCAAGCAGCTTCTCGTTCTGCAAATGGCCGCCATAGCCATAGAGCTTCACCTTAGCCGGATTGCTGAACCCGGCGCGGCTGATAAGTTCGTTGGTGATATTGTAGACACCGTCCTGAGGCACCCGTATCTTTACCCATCGCCCCGAGGCAAGCACCGAATGGTCGGCGTATGCGGAAACTGCGGCTTCGGCCTTGCGGGCATTGGCGCGGCGCACAGAACGCTTCACGGCTTTCGACTGCACGGCTACCATGAAGCTAACGAGCTGCTGGTAGCGGCCATTGCGCCACACCACCGGCACGAACCGCACCATGAGCGACGGCTTCTTGCGGTCGAACACCACACTCTGCTCCACTTCGGGCATCTCGCCGGGCTGGGTGTCGCTGAGCTGAAGATAGCGTTTCACCTCGGCTTCGGTCATGTCTACAAACTCAGGATAGCGCAGGCTGACGGTGTAGGTGCTGTCGGCATAGTTGTCGGCAAGGGGTATCGTGCAGGCGAAATGGGGCAGCAGGGAGTCTATCCTCACTTGTTCGGCAGTGAGGTTGAAAAACCGCTGTGCCGACAGACACGCGGGATGTGCCACAAAAAGCAGCACGGCCAGCACGAGCCTATACATATATAATAAGGTGTGGCGCATCGTTGCGTCGTTATGTTTATGGTCAGTTGTCATTGTCATCTGCAATTAAACTCCAATACTTTTGTACCTTCGAGCCAGCCTTCCACATGGTCGCCCACTTTGATTGGACCCACTCCCGACGGTGTGCCGGTGTAGATAAGGTCGCCGGTCTTCAGTGTGAAAAACTTGCTGATGTACTCTATTATCTCGTCTACGGTGTAGAGCATCTCTCTCGAGAAGCCTTCCTGAACGGTATTTCCATTGATGTCGAGCCGGAAACTGAGGTTTTGGATGTCGCTTTTGGCTATTGCCGGAGCGTTCTCTTGCACCTTGGCAGCGGCTCCTTGTTCCTTGGCAGCGGCCTCTTGGTCGTCGAGCATCACCCACCGGCCTATCACTGCCGAGCCGTCGAAACCCTTGGCGATAGTCCACGGACGGCCCAGCTCCTTAGCCTTGCGCTGCACGTCGCGCGCCGTGAAATCTATACCGACGGTCACGGCATCATAGTAGCGGTGTGCGAAGCGTGCCGGGATGGCCTTGCCGAGCCTGCAAATGCGCACCACAAGCTCCGTCTCGTAGTCTATGCGCCCCATGAAGTCGGGCACAAAGAAGGGCTTGCCGTCCTTGAGCAGGGCCGAGTCGGCCTTGGTAAATATCACTGGCTCAACGGTTTTGCGCTCATATTGCTCCATTATATGTAACGCATTTCTCAGCTCTTTATTGTGCTCGGCATAGTTCATGCCTATTGCAAAGATCTTCATCGGCTATTGGTTTTCCTGTAAAAAGATAATGATTTTACGGGACAAAGATAATGAAAACGCTCGGATTACGGGTATCTGCGACTAATAAATTATGCTTACATCCCTTGGGGAGGCTGGGGGATGTACGCCGTCCCGTGCCACTTTTCTTAGAATTGGAAGCCTTAAGTACGCACTGATTTAATTCCACCAACGGGTAAGAAAAAAAGGATTTTGTTGATTTTATGGTTCTTTTGTTTGGCTGATACGGGAGAATTGAGCAATTTTGTAGCGAGAATTGAGTAAAGTTACAATAAGAATTGAGTAATATTTACAATCGTTTTGAATATGACATATATACGAAATCAATATCACACGCTCCGAGAGCGTATCCTTGAACCAAGGCACTTTATGCAGATATTGGCTGGGCCGAGACAGGTAGGAAAAACCACACTTGTCGGCCAGGTTCTGGACGACATCTCCATTCCGTACACCTTAGAAGTGGCTGACGCTGTAAATCCTAAGGATAGTGACTGGATTCACCGTGTTTGGGAGTCTGCCCGTGCTACGATGCAAATACGTAAAGAACAGGAACGCCTGTTGGTGATTGACGAAGTGCAGAAGATTGACAATTGGAGTGAGGTGGTGAAACGTGAGTGGGATGAAGACAGCCGCAGGCGAGTGAACCTGAAGGTGGTGCTGCTTGGCAGTAGCCGTCTTCTGCTGAAACGAGGAATGACAGAATCGTTAGCTGGCCGCTTTGAACTAATCCGACTTGGACACTGGAGTCTACAGGAGATGAGGGATGCCTTCGGCGTTACACTTGACCAGTACATTTACTTTGGCGGCTATCCTGGACCTGCAGGTATGATTGATAACGAGAAGCGATGGCG
>ODAJ011781939.1_pt1 | contig 29277 bp, 27 predicted proteins | sample 1539241 | NCBI WGS metagenome assembly ODAJ01 (sample SAMN02144231, study PRJEB22623) | gut metagenome | biome: sheep rumen | host: Ovis aries | place: New Zealand
TGACGGCGGTACGCACGAAACAGGCTTTAAGACGGCGCTTACCAGAGTGTTTAACGATTACGGCAAAAAGTTCGGCATACTTAAGGACAGCGACGGAAAGTTTACGGGCGACGATGTCCGTGAGGGTATCACCGCAGTTATTTCAGTTAAGCTCACAGAAGCACAGTTTGAAGGACAGACAAAGGGTAAGCTCGGTAATACGGAAATGACGGGTATCGTGTCATCAATGCTTTATGAAAAGCTTATGACATATTTTGAGGAAAACCCGAACGTTGCAAAAACACTTATAAATAAATCGCTTGACGCAGCAAGGGCAAGAGAGGCTGCAAGAAAAGCAAGGGACAACGCAAGAAGAAAGTCTCCGCTTGAAAGCAACTCGCTTCCAGGTAAGCTTGCAGACTGTACGTCAAAGGACCCTTCAAAATGTGAAATATATATCGTCGAGGGTGATTCGGCAGGCGGCAGCGCAAAGGAAGGAAGAGACAGAGAGCATATGGCAATTCTTCCTCTCTGGGGTAAAATGCTCAACGTTGAAAAGGCAAGAATTGATAAGGTTTATACTAACGAAAAGCTTCTTCCTGTTGTGCTTGCACTTGGTACCGGAATCGGCGACGATTTTGATATAACGAAACTCAGATATCATAAGATTATTCTTATGGCTGATGCCGATGTCGACGGCGCACATATCAGAACGCTTCTTCTCACTTTCTTCTTCCGCTTTATGCCGCAGGTTATTGAGGACGGATATGTTTATCTTGCACAGCCGCCTCTTTTCAAGGTTTCAAAGGGTAAGAAGAGTGCATACTGCTTCTCCGACGAGGAGAGGGACGCAAAGATTGAGGAGCTTGGCGGCGACTGTGATATTCAGCGTTATAAAGGTCTTGGCGAGATGGACCCCGAACAACTTTGGGAAACAACAATGGACCCGGAATACAGAACTATGCTCAGAGTTACCGTTGAAGATGCCGAAAGAGCTTCTGAAACCTTCTCAATACTTATGGGCGACGATGTTGAGCCAAGAAGAGAATTTATTGAAAAGAACGCAAAATTTGTTCAAAACCTGGATGTATAATTTATGTTTATCTTTGAGTTAAACGCAGGACAGTATAAAAAAGCCTGCAGGCTCAGAATGAGAAAATATAACCGCTTTCAATTTCCCGGACTTGCAAGCTACGTTATGGCTGTGCTGGTGTTCGGCGTTGATTTGCTAATAAAAGCGGATTTGTTTTTCTTCCTGCTTCCTGTGATAATACTTGCGTTCGGCGTGTTTGAAACGGCAATGGTTAATTCAAGCCTTACAAGAGAATTTGTAAAGGAACCGTTTTTACATTCAAAGCAGAAATGCACGCTTGGCGAAAAGGGAATAACCCTTCAAAATTCGTTTGAACGCATTTTTACAAGCTACGGCGACATTTACGAAATAAAAAACACAAGAAGATATCTTCTCGTGCTTTTGAGTTATCGTAAGGGAATAATTTTTCTCGACAAGAAAAAGCAGAAGGAAGAGGCGCAGCTTCTTTTGTCACAGCTCAAAAAGGAGGGAAAAATATAATGTTTTATCCCACCTTTGAAAAGCCGGCAGAAAATGAGCTCCTCGGCGAAAACCTTGCCTATTATACCGACGAGGAGGACTATGTCCGCTTTGAAGATTTTAAGAAACGCACAAGAAAAACACCGCTTGTGTCGCTTGCACTTCTGTTTTGTATGACAGCGGTTACGGCATATGAGTATTATAAGACGCAAAATCCGGATGTTATCGGCGTTTTGGCGGCGGTTATTATCGTTTACTTCATATCGCTTGTATATAAAAAGCATAACGATTCTCATAAAGCCGTGAAAAAGTATATGAATAAAGACCCGTATTATACCTCTTATAAAAACGCAAGATTTTTTGAGGACAGAGCCGAGTTTTCAGCATATGACAAAAATGTCGAAAATATAGTTTTTGAGGCGATTTATCCGTATTCAATGATGGATGCGGTAATAGTTACAATCGAGGATTATTATTTTATAATCGGAAACCAGGCAATAATTTTTCCAAGAAGATTTGCGCAGGTTACAGGAGCAGATAAACAGCTTCTTGACGTGTTTAAGGAGTCGGGCAAAATGCTTGACCAGAGATAGCGGTTAGAGTAAACAACTATAACTGTGATGGGCGGCTTGCTCACCGCAGGCGGTAGAATAAATAAACGCCTATCGGGCGTGGAATGAATAAAATCTATAATTGCGTTGGGCGGAAATGCTCACCGCAGGTGCGTTAAGGGCGGTATCACTGCCGCGCGAGGAAAGAATAAATAACTTATAACTGTGATGAGCGGATATGCTCACCGCAGGTGGTAGAATAAATAAACGCCTATTGGGCGTGGAATGAATAAAATCTATAATTGCGTTGGGCGGCTCGCCCACCGCAGGTGCGTTGAAGGCAGTATTGCTGCCGGGCGTGGAACGAATAAAAATCTATAATTGCGATGAGCGGATATGCTCACCGCAGGTGTGGAGGAAAATAAATGGATACAAATGAAATCAGATATGACAATCAAAAGATAATCGACATTGAGATTAATCAGGAGGTAAGAAAAGCTTTTCTTGATTACTCGATGAGCGTTATCGTGTCAAGAGCGCTTCCTGATGTTCGCGACGGATTAAAGCCTGTTCACAGAAGGATACTTTATGCGATGTATGACAATTCGCTATATCCGGACAGACCGTTCAGAAAGTGTGCAACTACCGTCGGCGACGTGCTTGGTCATTATCACCCGCACGGCGACGCGTCCGTATATGACGCTATGGTAAGACTTGCACAGCCGTTTTCGATGAGGCATATACTTGTTGACGGCCACGGTAACTTCGGCTCAGTAGACGGCGACCCGCCTGCTGCATACCGTTATACCGAGGCAAGAATGAGCAAGAACGCCATGAAGATGCTTGAGGATATCAAGAAGGATACGGTTGACTGGGCTCCCAACTTCGACGACACAACCAAAGAGCCGACCGTCCTTCCGGCGAGATTTCCAAATCTTCTTGTAAACGGTTCATCGGGTATCGCCGTAGGTATGGCAACAAACATTCCTCCCCACAATATGCGAGAAGTTGTTGAGGGCATGTGCTGTCTTATCGACAATCCTGAAGCAGGCATACCTGAAATAATGGAATACATAAAAGGACCTGACTTCCCAACCGCAGGTATTATTATGGGTACGAGAGGTATCCGTGAAGCATACGAAACCGGAAGAGGAAAAATATACGTCCGTGCAAGAGCAGAAATAGTTGAGGCAAAGGGCGACCGCTTTAAGATTGTTGTAACGGAAATCCCTTACGGCGTAAACAAAGCAAAGCTCATTACGAGAATAGCAGACCTTGTTAAAGAGAAGAGACTTGAAGGCGTTGCCGACGTTCAGGACTACTCCGACAGAAGAGGTATGCATATTGAGGTTACGGTAAAGAGGGACGCAAACGCACAGGTAGTTCTCAATAATCTTTATAAGATGACCGATATGCAGGTTACCTTCGGCGCAATTATGCTTGCGCTTGACGACGGAGTTCCGAAGGTTCTCACACTTAAAGAGATACTTGAAAAGTATATTGCCTTCCAGAAGCAGATTATCAGAAGAAGAACTGCGTTTGACCTTAAAAAAGCACAGGAAAGAGCTCATATTTTAGAAGGACTTGCAAAGGCTATTGATATAGTTGATGACGTAATTGCAACGATTCGTGCTTGTAAGGGCGGACAGGCTGAGGCAAAAATTGCAATTATGGACAAGTTCGGCTTTGACGATGTCCAGGCAGACGCTATTGTTAAGTACCGCCTTGGTCAACTCGCAGGGCTTGAAATTGAAAAGATAATGAATGAACTCGACGAGCTTCATGCGCTTATTAAAGACTATACCGATATCCTTGCAAGCGAGGAAAGAATTGCCGAAATCGTAAAGAGCGAGGCAAGAGAAATTGCGCAGAAGTTCGGCGACGAAAGAAGAACAGAAATTTCTGCATACAGCGGCGACGTTGACGACGAGGACTTAATTCCTGTTGAGGATTGTATTTTCACTCTTACCGAGAGAGGATATATGAAGCGTCAGACCGTTGACACATATAAGGCACAAAACCGTGGCGGCAGAGGCATTATGGGAATGAGCAGAAGAGAAGAGGACGTTGCAAAAACGATGTTCACCTGCTCAACTCATGACAGAATTCTTATCTTTACAAATATGGGTAAGGTGTTCAAGCTCAAGGGATATGAAATTCCTGAATCAAGCAGAACGGGCAAGGGTATGAACGTTGTAAACATCCTTCCGCTTGAAAAAGACGAGCAGGTTTCCGCAATGGTGCAGGTGCCTAAGGAAGAGGACAGAGCGTATCTCTGTATGGTAACAAAGAAGGGCATCATCAAGAGAACAGCGCTCGACCAGTACAAAAACATAAGAAAAACAGGTATCATTGCAATAAATCTTGACGAGGACGACGAGCTCAGCTGGGTAGATATTACCGACGGCAAGAGAAAGCTTATTGTTGCGACTCACGACGGTATGAGCATCTGTTTTAACGAGTCCGACGCAAGACTTATCGGCAGAACTGCAAGAGGCGTTAAGGCAATCGAGCTTAAGAGCGGCGACTATGTAGTCGGCTTCTCGGTTGTAAGAGATGGCTTTACACTTCTCACCGTTACCGAAACAGGTTTCGGAAGAAAGAGCAGTTTTGATGATTACCGTGTTCAAAACAGAGGCGGTAAGGGACTTATCAATTATCATACCGAAAAATACGGCAAGGTTGCAATGATTGCCCCCGTTACCGACGAAAACGATGTTATTATGATTTCGTCCGACGGTATTATTATCCGTACACATGCGCAGCAGATTTCCGAGTTCCAGAGAGGCTCGAAGGGCGTTAAGGTTATGCGTGTAAACGAAGGCGAAAAGCTCGCAACTCTTTCGGTTGTAGATAAGCTCGAAGAGGTCGAGGCAGAGGAAGAACTTGAGCAGCCGCAGGAGGTTACAGCAGAAGAGTAATAATTTACAATTTTGTTAATTTTCCTGTTTTATGTGGTAATATCCGACAATATAGTATATAATGGCGGAGTAACGAAAAGAGGTGTAGCCCCTTGGAAAAAGAATCTTTCAGCATTGACGACATAATCAATGAAACAAAAAGAAAGAAAAAAGAGGCTTTGGAGCAAGCGAGGGCGGAGAAAAAATCCGAGCCGCAGCCTGAACCGAAAGCCGAAGAAATAAAAGATACGGTTAAGGAAGAAACCATACCGGAAAAGGCGGAGGAAAAAGAGCCGTTTTCGATAGAAGTTAAAAACGAGGAAGCAAAGGCAGAAGAAGTCGAAAAAGCAGAAGAGCCGATGCAGATTGTTGAAGAGCCTATCGAAGAGGTTAAGGCGCAGGAAGAAGCAATACCTGAGGCTGTTTCCAAGGCCGAAACAGAGCCCGAGGCTGAGGCTGAAGAATCTTCTGAAGCAGAACCGGAAGAAGAAACGGATATGGTCGACATCCTCAATTTTGACGAGTCTAAGCTTACAAAAGCGCAGGAAGCAGAAGAGGTTCTTGAAGAGGCAAAGCCGAAGAAGGAGCCAAAGCCGAAAAAGCCAAAAAGGGAAAGAACGAAGGGCGAAAAGATTTCTATAGCCGTAATTATAATCCTTATAATTGCAATAATTGCAGCTGCGGGTTATTATTTCCTTCTCCCCTATCTCAATATGAGCGAAGACGTCGACAGGGACAACGGCCCAATCAGCTCCGAATGGTCGGGAATGAAGGAAGACATTAAAAACTTCCCTCCTATTGAAGAGGATGACGCCGGCGACCTCGCGTCGCTCCAGGATATGATTAAAACCTGGTATCAAAACGGCGAGCCGTGCTCGGCAACACATGTTCTCAACGTGCTTTTAATTGGGGAAGACACAAGGGGCACGGACATTCTTGACGAGGAAACGAGAGCCGACTCCGCAATTATTGTCAGCGTTAACATTGACACCCAAACGGTTACAATGACCTCAATTCTTCGTGACGCATATGCTTACTGGCAGACGACGCCGGGAGACGAGGAAACGGGTGCGTTTGGTAAAATTAACGGCTCAATGGCTATGGAAAACTGCTCAATAGAAACTTATATTGACACTATTGAGCACCTTTATAAAATTGATATCGACAACTATGTTATTGTTAATTTCGACTGCTTTGCGTCAATCATTGACGAGCTTGGCGGAGTAACAATAAGTATGACATCCGCCGAAATAAATGAGATTAATAACAATCCTTATACTTACGGCGATATCGGTGACGTTTATATAGAAAAAACCTTTGACGGCAACGAAGGCGAGGTTGAGCTTGATGGTAAGCAAGCGCTTGCATACTGCAGAATCAGACACCTTGACTCCGACAATATGAGAGCCGAAAGGCAGAAGGCTTGTCTTAACCAGATGTTCCTTAAAGTAAAGGACGCTTCAAATGCAGAGCTTCTGAAACTTTCAAGTACGCTTGCTCCTTATGTAAAGACAGGCTTTACCACAAAGGAAATTACACAGATTGCAAAGTATGCGCTTTCAAACGACTGGAAGGAGTTTAATATCCAGTCTGCAACCGTTCCTTACAACAGGATTAATGAAAGCGGCGCAGGCGGAGTTTATTTCGGCGCTTGGTGCTGGAAGGCAGACTTTCCTGCCGACGCATATTTCCTTCAGACGATTATTTACGGTCAGTCGAGTATAACCCTTGCACAAAACAGAGTTGATATTCTCAAGTGCAGAGAAAAGGGGTATTTTTCAGACGGACTTCCGTCAATCCTTGCTGCCGGTAATTCAATTTATAATCTGCAATACGGTGAGGTTACAACATTTGAAATTGACAGCATGAACGAAGAGGAAGAAACAACAACATCTAATTAAAGTAAAAGCAGATGCTTCGGAATTTCCGTTGCATCTGCTTTTTTGTTGTGGGTTATTTTAATTTTTGGTACATTTCAAGTATATCCGCTTTTGTAAGCTCAATCGGGTTTCTCGTCATAAGCATCGACATACTTTTTTCAGCGAGCTCTTCGATTTGACCGTCTGTTTCACAGCCGATTTCACTGAGTCGGCATCGCATACCCATACGCTTTTTCATTGCGGTTATTTCGTCCGCCATAGCATATGCGCTTTCAAAACCGCAGGCGTGCGCAAGTGCTGCAATCCTGCCGTCGCTGTCGGCATTGTCTGCGTTGAATTTTAAGAAATAGTCGAGCGTGAAGGCACAAGCCTCGCCGTGTGGAACGCCGTAAATATTAGTGAGCGGGAAGGAGCAGGCGTGCGAGCCCGTTGTCCTTGGGTGGCTGAAAGCGATGCCCGCTACGATTGACGCTTCTGCCATTTTTTCTCTTGCCTCCAAATCTGACGGGTTGTTGTAAGCCCTTTCAAGATATTTGAAAACAAGCTTTGCGGCATATACCGAACAAGCCGAGCATATCGGCTGATGAATAGTTGCCCAGTAGCTTTCGATAGCGTGGGACAACACATCGAGTCCTGTCGAAGCCGTAATTTGCGGCGGAACAGTTAAAGTAAGCTCGGGGTCAACCACCGCAATTTTCGGATACATCGCAGGGTCGTTCATCGGGTTTTTCAGATTGAGCTTCAGGTCGGTTAAAACTGAAATGTTTGTAACCTCGCTTGCCGTACCCGACGTTGTTGAAAAGGCGAGCATAGGTATCGCCTCATCGGGATTAATCGGTTTTCCGCACGAGTGATAGGAGCTTATAACATCGTCGCCTTTTGCGATGGCGCATGCCGCTTTACAGCAGTCCATCGGAGAGCCGCCGCCAAGCGCAACGGCAAAGTCTGCGCCAACCGTCCTCATAAGGTGTACGCAGTCGTCAACATTGTCGGTAGTCGGGTTCGGACGAACGTCGGAGAAAACAGCAACAAGTGTTTCGCCGCTGTTTTTTACAAACTCGTCAGCAAGTCCGTTTTTGGCAAAGCTTTTGGAGCAAACGAGTACTCCCCTTCTGCCTTTGATTTCGTCAATATACTTTTTCAGATTTTTTCTTTCGCCGCAGCCGAAGACCAGCTTAACGGGCAAATTAAATTCCCAGTTCATAATAAATCCTTTAATTGTTAATAAGCGAGTCCTTTACAAGTCCGAGTATCTCACGAAGAAGAAATGTCGGAAGGTGAAGGGCTTTTGTTTTTGAGCTTTGCGGCGTTGCTATAAGCGCATATTTTTCGCAAAGCATTAACGCTCTTTTCTGATGATAGTCAGAGGTTACAAGATAAATTTCGTTTGAGAGTCCGTTTTGAGCAAGCAGCTTTGTTGAAAACGCAATGTTCTCATCCGTTGAGGTTGAGAGGCTTTCGCAGTAAAGCCTGTCGGGTGAAACGCCTCGTTGAACAAGCATATCCTTCATACATTGCGCTTCGCTTATAAGCTCGTCGCTCCCCTGTCCGCCGCTCAAAACCGCAACGCTTTCGGGGATGTTTGTAAGAAGATAGTATGCTCTGTCAACTCTTTTGCAAAGCGCTTTGCTCGGCTCAAGCCCTCTGACTCTGCAGCCGAGGACAAGAATTACCTTCGCATCTGACCTTCGGCTTTTTCCGCTTTGATAAATCATATACATCGCAAAAAACACGACAAGCGTAATTACGGCAAGAAGGAGAAGGATAACTCCCCTCTCCTTTTGAGTGAATTTATGAAAATATATTCCTGCCGCAAGCGTAACAGCACCAAAGCCTGCCCCAAGAACAGTGCCTGCGTTATGCACTGCGTCAAAAACCGGGAGCAAAAATACCGCAAGCAGTATTACACCATAGAATATCAGAGCAATTTCCATTATTTAGCAGGAACGATTTTGTCTTTTCCGCCCATATACATGCGAAGCGCCTCAGGAATAAGAACGCTGCCGTCAGCCTGTAAATTGTTTTCAAGAAATGCAATGAGCATTCTCGGCGGAGCAACAACCGTATTGTTAAGAGTGTGAGCAAGGTAGTTTCCGTTTTCGCCCTTTACTCTGATTTTAAGTCTTCTTGCTTGTGCGTCAGTAAGGTTTGAGCATGAGCCAACCTCAAAGTATTTCTTCTGTCTCGGCGACCACGCCTCAACGTCAACGCTCTTCACCTTAAGATCTGCAAGGTCTCCTGAGCAGCACTCAAGCGTGCGAACAGGAATATCAAGCGAGCGGAAAAGGTCAACTGTGTTCTGCCATAATTTGTCAAACCAGATGCGTGATTCCTCCGGTTTGCAGACAACAACCATTTCCTGCTTTTCAAACTGATGAATTCTGTAAACGCCTCTCTCCTCAATACCGTGAGCGCCCTTCTCTTTTCTGAAGCAGGGCGAGTACGATGTGAGCGTGAGCGGTAATTTTTCCTCGGGAGTGATTGTGTCGATGAACTTACCGATCATGGAGTGCTCCGATGTTCCGATAAGATAAAGGTCCTCGCCCTCAATCTTATACATCATTGCGTCCATTTCCTCAAAGCTCATGACGCCGGTTACTACATTTGAACGAATCATAAACGGAGGAACAACATATGTGAATCCCCTGTCAATCATAAAATCTCTTGCATAGCTGATAACCGCAGAATGAAGTCTTGCGATATCGCCCATAAGATAGTAAAAGCCGTTACCTGCAACTCTGCCGGCAGCCTCGAGGTCTATACCGTTAAAGGTTTCCATAATATCTGTATGATACGGTATTTCATAGTCGGGAACAATCGGTTCGCCATATCTTTTCACCTCGACATTTTCGCTGTCGTCCTTGCCTATCGGAACCGAGTCGTCGATGATGTTAGGAATTGACATCATTATTGACGTAACCTTTTCGCCGAGCTCCTTTTCTTTGGTTGCCAGTTCGTCAAGTTCCTTTGCCTGAGCGTTCACTTTATCGCGAATTGCCATGCCCTCTTCCTTTTTGCCCTGGGACATAAGCATACCGATTTCTTTTGAAAGCTTGTTTCTGTTAGCGCGAAGCTCGTCAGCTCTCTTGATAACCTCTCGCCTTTCGGCATCAAGCTCGATTACCTCGTCAACAAGACCCAGCTTGTGCTCCTGAAATTTTTTCTTGATGTTTTCCTTTACAATTTCAGGGTTCTCTCTTACAAATTTAATGTCTAACATATTGTACAATTACTCCTTTATAATCAATTTCCGTAATAACGGGATATTATTCTCCTAATTTATTTGCTAAATCTTTCAGGTCATCCTGGGAATAGAATTCAATTTCAAGTGTTCCCTTTCCCCTGCCGTTAAAGACCTTTACTTTTCTGCCGAGTGCTTCGGTTAGTGAAAGCTCAACCTCGTCGTAAAAGGAATCCCTGCGTTTTGCCGCTCTTGTACCTGCGGTCTTTTCCGCCATTTTTGCAAGGCGTTCAACCTCACGCACGGTGAGATTGTTTTTTACAATCGTGTCGGCAGCTTCCAAAATCATCGCCTCATTTTCAAATGCAAGAAGCGCTCTTGCGTGACCTGCGGAGATCACTCCGTTTTGAGTCATCTCCCTTACGGATTTAGGAAGTTTGAGAAGGCGCAGTGAGTTTGCGATTGCCGGTCGTGATTTTCCGACAGAAGTGGCAACCTCCTCCTGTGTGAAACCGCATTTATCTATGAGAGCCTGAAGCCCTTCCGCCTCTTCAATTGGGTTAAGGTCCTCTCGCTGAAGATTTTCAATAATTGCAATCTCCATTGTTTCGACGTCGGTAAGCTCCTTAATAACTACGGGAACCTCTTTAAGCCCTGCTATTCTTGAAGCTCTCCACCTTCTCTCACCGGCAACAAGCTGGTATCCTCCTGTCGGGAGCGGTCTGACAAGAAGCGGCTGGAGCACGCCGTGCTGAATAATACTGTCTGCAAGCTCCTGAAGTGCGCCCTCGTCAAAGGTTTTTCTCGGCTGGTCCTTGTTCGGTATTATTTCGTTGATGGAAAGTGTGTTGGTCTGGCTTGCTTCGTCGACTTTGTTTTCAAACATAAGAATGTCAAGTCCCCTGCCAAGCCCTTGCTTTTTCGCCATATTCTTCTCCTTTCGGTTAATTCGTAATAATCATTTGTGGACGATTAAAACATACCAAATGATGATATGTTTATATTAACAGAACAGATTCATTTTTTCTTTTTCACTTAAACATTTCTCATACGCCACACCGTATAAAGCCCTCAAAACGCCCTATTTATCGGTGTTTTGATTATTGCCTTTTAAGAAACTCATCACAAAGCTTGCGATATGAGAACGCAGGCTTTGAATATTTTTCGTAGTATATGATTGGCTCGCCGAAGCTTGGCGCTTCTGCCAGCTTTACGCTTCGTGGTATTTTTGTCTTAAAGCATGAACCCTCGCCGAACATCTGCACAACATTGTCTATAACCTGTTGATTAAGATTCAAGCGGGAATCAAACATTGTGAAAAGAATTCCTTCTGTTTCAAGATGCTCGTTATAATTTGCCTTAATTGTTCTTACAGTGCTAAGAAGCTGCGAAAGCCCTTCGAGCGCATAAAACTCGCACTGGAGCGTAACGATATAAGTATCTGCCGCAGCAAGAGCGTTTATGCTTAAAAGACTAAGGCTCGGCGGACAGTCTATTATGATGTAATCATATTCCATAACTATCGGCGCAAGCGCTTTTTTCAGTTTAGTTGCACGGTTTTCAATCTCTGCAAGTTCAAGCTCAGCGCCTGCAAGATTAAGATCTGACGGCAATAAATACAAATTTTTGAACTTTGTTTCAATTATTGCGTCCTTTACGCTTTCGTCGTTGATAAGTATATCATATGTGGATATTTCAATCTCTGACTTGTTGAAACCAAGACCCGTAGTTGCATTTCCTTGAGGGTCGAGGTCAACTATAAGCGTTTTTTTACCTTTGTTGCCAAGGCAAGCCGCAAGGTTGATACAAGTTGTTGTTTTGCCGACGCCGCCTTTTTGATTTATTATTGCAATGGTCTTGCTCATACAGCACCTCCAAAGAATATTACTTCTACATTATACATCTTATATAATATATATTCAAGTGTTTCACATGAAACATTGCGGATTTTTTTATAAAATTGTATAGTATATCAATAGCTAATACAATATATAGTTGTTTCACGTGGAACAATAAAGAAAAGGGATGAGAATATACATTCTACACAAACATTTTACAACCTAAACATAAACTATGTTTAGGCGGAAATTAGTTTATATGGAATAAATTACTATATATTGTGCATCGTTTCATATGAAACACAAGGGAGTTTTGGCAGGGGAGCAGCGAAAAACACAGAAAGGACAGGCGTAAACCTGTCCTTCCCGTGTGATGAAAAGAGGAGAATATGTTAAAACGGTTGCCCGTTTTAAGCTGGTTTGGAGCACTTTTGAGTGCTTTTTGGAATTCTGACGCGATATTCTATATACTCGTCGGTTTCTGTCTTGTCCGACTGAGCGTCAATACCTGCGTCTTTCATAGTCTGAATTGCTTTATTAAAAGTATTCACAAAGATGCGCACATCCTTAAAAATTCGAACAACATTGTTCTTTGGTTTGGGAGTTTTGTTAGTAAGAGATGATATGTACGCTTCCGTCTGTTCCACGTTAAGCTTTCTTTCAACGATTGCTTTAAGCATGGTCCACATATCATTTTCGTCATTTATTTGCAAAAGCGCTCTTGCGTGGCGTTCTGTAAGTCCGTTTTTCTCTATAAAATAGCGAACATCGACAGGAAGGCGCAAAAGACGAAGTTTATTCGACAGGGCAGGTTGGCTTTTTCCAAGCTTTTTTGCGACCTCCGCCTGAGTCATACCGAAGTTTTCTATAAGTTTTGATATTGCTTGTGCCTCTTCAAAAAAGTCAAGGTCGCTTCGCTGTATGTTTTCAAGAATTGAATAGACTGCACTTTGCTCATACGAGCAGTCGATTATTACACATGGAACAGTTTTGAGATTTGCAAGTATTGACGCACGAAGTCTTCTTTCTCCGGCTACAATCTCGAAATAATCAGAGTTGTTAATGCGTCTGCAAAGCAGAGGCTGCAGTACGCCGTTTTCCCTGATAGAGTTGGAAAGTGCGAGCATGTCCTCTGATTTGAACTGCTTTCTCGGCTGATAAGGATTTGGAAGAAGCTTCTCTGTGGGAATTTGGGTTATCTCTTTCATATAAACACCTTTCTTCCTCTTTCCTTGTTATAAGGGAAGGTGACTGCCTGTCCCTTCGTCTGTATATACTATAACATAATGTTTATATGAAATAAAGGATTTCCCGTCGAGAGAAATCCTTTTGTTTCGTCATATACTAACACAAATTAAAGCGGCCTTGTGTCAATCTTTTTACTTTTTCTGGGGTACTTTGTCGGAGTTTGCGAAATCTTTTTTATAATCACTATTGACCTTTTGTCTCCGTTAGGAAGGGTAAAGGTGTGGTTTTCTTCAAGCTTTCCGCCGAGAAGCTCGATGGCATACGCAGCTTCGCTTATTTCCTGATCGGCATTCGCACCCTTGAGGGCGACAAAACTTCCGCCGATCTTAACAAGAGGGAGACAGTATTCGCAAAGAACATTTAGCGGAGCAACAGCCCTTGCGGTTGCAAAGTCAAACTGCTCTCTGTAACTTGAATCACGCCCTGCGTCTTCGGCTCTTGTGTGGTGAACGGTTGCAACAAGTCCGTTAATTCTTAATACATCTTTAATAAAGCCCAGCCTTTTCCTCAGGCTGTCAATAAAGGTCATTTCAACAGAAGGCTTAGCAATGAGCACCGGCATGCCGGGGAAGCCTGCGCCCGTCCCTACGTCAATTACAGACGCATGCGACGGTATATCAACATATTTAAGAAGCGCAAGGCTGTCGATAAAATGTTTTATAACAATTTCGTCAGGATCGGTAATAGAGGTGAGATTAACATGTTCATTCCACCTTATAAGACGCTCTGCGTAGGAATCAAAGCGCTCAATTGCGTAAGAATCGACCTCTATTCCCAAATTCTCTATTTCTTTTTTCAGTAAATCGTAGTTAATCATAGCGACTCCAGTATTATATTAAGCGCGGCAACATCGGCAGGATTTACACCGCTTATTCTTCCGGCCTGACCCAGATTTTCAGGCCTTATTTTAGAAAGCTTTTCAACTGCTTCAAGCCTTAAGCCCTTAAGCTTTGAATAGTCTATATCAGCAGGGATTTTCTTTGATTCAATCCTTCGCATTTCTTTAATCTGCTGCATCTGTCTGGCAATGTAGCCCTCGTATTTTATAGTGATTTCAACCTGCTCAAAAATCTCTTTAGGGAGATTCGGACGGCTTTCGTCAACATCATGAAGAAGTTTATAGGTAAGCTGCGGCCTTTTTAGAAGTTCAGCAAGCTTGCAGCCCCTTTCAAGCGGGGTAGTGCCGGCGTCTTTAAGTATCTTTTGAAGCCTGTCGGAAAGGGGGATTGAGGTTTCATAAACCCTGTTAAGCTCTTTTTTTACAAGCTCCTGCTTCAATAAAAACTTATCATATCTTTCACGAGAAATCAAGCCGATTTTGTAGCCTGTGGGAGTGAGTCTGACATCGGCGTTATCCTGCCTTAAAACAAGTCGGTATTCACTCCTGCTTGTCATCATTCTGTACGGGTCGGTGCAGCCCTTTGTAACAAGGTCGTCAATAAGAGTGCCTATATATGAACCACCGCGATCGAGAATTAAAGGCTCCTCTCCCTTTATTTTAAGCGCGGCGTTAATACCTGCGACAAGCCCCTGCGCTGCAGCTTCCTCATATCCGCTTGAGCCGTTGAACTGACCTGCGCCGTAAAGGTTTTCTATGTCGTTAAACTCAAGCGTCGCCTTAAGCGCGGTGGGGTCAACACAGTCATATTCGATTGCGTATGCGCTTCTCATAACCTGTGCATTTTCAAGGCCGGGTATTGTGTGGATAAATGCGAGCTGTACATCCTCGGGAAGCGAGGAGCTAAGCCCTTGAAGATACATCTCCTCGGTATTAAGACCACATGGCTCTATAAAAAGCTGATGCCTTTTCTTGTCGGAAAAGCGAACGATTTTGTCCTCAAAAGAAGGGCAGTAACGAGGACCTTTGCCCTCAATTTTTCCCGAATACATCGGGCTTCTGTGAAGGTTGTCGAGTATTATTTTTTTCGTTTCATCGTTAGTGTAGGTTATGTGGCAAGCCACTTTGTTTTCCGGCGGAGTTTCGGTTTCAAATGAGAAGGGGACAGTTTCTTCGTCGCCGTTTTGAATTTCAAGGTTTGTGAAATCTATCGACTGCCTGTTTACTCTTGCCGGCGTGCCGGTCTTAAATCTGCGAAGCGGAATGTTGAGCTTCTTTAAAGAATTTGCAAGCGCCGTAGCGGGAAACATTCCGTCGGGACCGCTTTCGTATGAAACATCGCCTATGTAAACTCTTCCGCCGAGGAAGGTGCCCGTTGCAATAATAACTGCCTTAGCGGTGAAAAGCGCCTCAAGTCTTGTCTTTACCTGCCACAAGCCGTTATCAAGTCTTTTTATATCGGTGATTTCTCCCTGTCTTATATCAAGGTTTTTTTCAAGCTCAAGCGTGTGCTTCATACCTGCAGAATATTCTCTTCTGTCAATCTGTGCACGAAGGGAGTGAACGGCGGGACCTTTGCCGAGATTAAGCATTCTCGACTGGAGAGAATATTTGTCGGCAGCCTTTCCCATCTCTCCGCCAAGTGCGTCAATTTCTCTTACAAGGTGGCCTTTAGATGTTCCCCCGATAGAGGGGTTGCACGGCATATTTCCTACCCAGTCAAGATTTATTGTGAAAACGGCAGTGCGGCAGCCAAGCCTTGCGCTTGCGAGCGAGGCTTCGATTCCTGCATGACCTGCACCTATTACAATTACATCATAATTACCGGCTGAATATTCCATATGAGTTCCTTTTATAATTAATAACGATAAATCAATTTACTTTCCTACACAGAAGCGGGAGAAGATATTATTTACAACCTCCTCGGTTGCCTTTTTACCTGTCAAAGTGAGAAGCTCGTCAACGGCGCTGTCAACCATAACGTTAATAGCGTCGTATGTTATTCCGAGCTTTGCCCCGTCAAGCGCCTGTGCAATATGTGAAAGTGCTTCACTAACGCACTTCTTTTGCCTTTGATTTACAAGTAGCGGCTGCGATGTGTCAAAATTATTCACACCAAGCAGTTTCTTTATAGCGGCTTCAAGCTCATTTGCGCCTTCGCCGTTTTTTGCAGAAATTTCAATAACCGTGTCGAAGCGGTTGTATATTTCGTTTTTGTCAAGCGCCGCGTCAAGATCGGATTTATTTATAAGCGCAATACATCGTTTGCCCTCACACTCGTCGATAATCATTTTGTCATCGTCGCCGATAGGGGAGGATGAGTCAAAAACTGCCAGCACAAGCGCGGCGCTTTTAAGCTTGTCCTCCGCTTTCTTTATACCAATCGACTCAACAAGGTCGTCGCTTTTTCTGATACCTGCAGTGTCTGACAGGTGAAGCACAAGACTGCCAAGCCTTACAGTGCCTTCAACGATGTCACGTGTTGTACCTTCTATATGGGTAACTATGCTTTTTTCCTGCCCGGAAAGCATATTCATAAGCGTTGATTTACCCGCGTTTGGTTTGCCGACGATTGCGGTATCAACGCCCTGGGTCATAATAATTCCGTTTTCATAATTATTAATAAGCTCTTCAAGTGAAAGCTTTGCAGCCTCAAGGGTATTTATAAGTGCTTCGGGAGAAAGGTCGGGTATTTCCTCATCCGGATAATCAACCCAAGCCGCCATAGTGGCACTACAGTCGATAAGCGAATTAAGTACATCTGTGATTTTATTACTCAAAGAGCCTTGGAGCAAACTGTATGAGGCACGCAAAGCCTCCTGTCCCTGTGCGCTTATCATTTCTGCAACGCCCTCTGCCTGAGCAAGATCAAGCTTGCCGTTTATAAATGCACGTTTGGTAAATTCACCGGGCTCGGCAGGGTGTGCGCCCGCACTGAAAACAGCCTCCAAAGTTTTTTCAACAATAAAAATTCCGCCGTGAACCGACAGCTCAACAACATCCTCGCCGGTATAGCTTTTTGGGCCACGAAAAACAAGAGCAACCGCATTGTCAAACGCTTGCGAGTCAGCGAAAACTCTGCCGTATTTTGCTGTGTATCCATTAAGCGAGGACAGGGGAGTGCCGTCAAATGCAGTAAATACCTTTTCGGCAACATCAAAAGCATTGTCACCGCTGATTCTGATAACGCCGATACCTGCGGTTTCACCGCCGGTTGCAACGGCTGCAATCGTTTTTGACATTCTAATCCCTCCCCGTAAAAAACAGGGCGGGCGCTCTGCCCACCCTGTGATTTTAGTTAGTCCTTATTGACCTCAATTTTGCCGTATTTGATACCTGCCGGCTTCTGGTCAGGCGTTGCCTTTTTTACAGGCTCGGCACTTCTCTGGCGATAACCGCCCTTTGCGCCTCTTCTGTCGCTGTGCTTAACACCGCCTTCAGGCTCAATAACAACTCTTCTGTCAACGCCGTTTCCGATTGAGCGTGAAACAACGCCGTCAATTTCCTGAACCGCTGTATGAATAATTCTTCTTTCATACGGATTCATCGGCTCAAATGTATGTCTTCTTCCCGTGCGAATTACATAAGCACTGTGCTTTGCTGCGAGAGCCTTGAGCGAAGCCTCTCTCTTTGCGCGGTAGTCGCCGATATTGATAGCAACTCTGGCATACTTGTTTGTATCGTTTTTAACCTTAAGGCTTGCAAGATATTGAATTGCATCAAGGGTTTCACCCCTTCTTCCGATAATGATACCATAGTCGTCGCATTCAATATCCATCTCGATTGTACCGTCAACAACCTTTGCTGTGATTTTTGCGTCCTCAACCTTGAAGGCGTCAATCATAGTTTTGACATATGCACAAAGAGCATTAAGGTCAACATCGCTTTCGCTGATCTTTTCCTTTTCGGTTTTTTCATTCTTCGGCTGCTGTGGCTTAGCCTGAGGAGGCTGAGCGTTTGCAGCGTTCTGCTTTTTAGGCTGTTTGTCAGCCTTCTTCTGTTTTGGCTGCTTTTGCTTCTTTTCGCTCTTTCCGTCGTTATAGCTTGCTTCGGCAACCTCAATTGTTTTGCTGAAAAGACCGAGAAAACCTTTTTCTTTTTCGGGCTCTTTCATCTCCACGTGGATAAGCTCCTCCATTGCTCCTGCAGGAAGCTTAAGTCCTGCTTTTGCATTGGCAATTGCTTCTTCGCGGGTTTTGCCCTTACCAATATTAGTAATTAACATAGTGTCCTCTCTATTTTGTCTTTGCTTTCTTGATGCTTTCCTCACGTGAGCGGCGCTCGATGGTGCTTTCAACCATAACTCTTGCCTGTGATCTCTTCGGAGGGAAGAACTTGTAGATGAACAGCTGCTGTGCTATAGCAATAAGGTTTGAAATAATCCAGTAATAACCTACGGCTGCAGGCACCTGGAATGAGATGTAAAATGAAAAGAAAGGCATCATTAACATCATCATCATCATTTGACCGTTTTGCTGTGAAGCAGCAGGATTATTCTTTTTCTGAATAAATGTTGAAACAAGGCTTGTGCCGAGAGATGTGATAAGAACAACTACCGATACAGCGATAAGACTGAAGCCTGCGTCAGCCTTGTGGAAGCTCGGTGTAAGCGACATATCGTAAACATGGCCGAATATGTTGAGCTGCATATGCTGTGCATACTGCTGTATAGATGTTATTGCATCGTTTGTAAATACAGACGGGAATTCGCTTTGAAGTGCTGAAACAAAGCTTGTGTCGTTGATGTGCTGGATAAGCTCAAGGTTGAGATATCTTACTCTGTCAAGCTCGTAAAAGTTTTTGAGAAAGTCAGCAACGGCAGACACTGTATCGCCCGAGAAGCCGTTTATTGAAAGGACATATGAAAGCGGATAATATACCGCACCGATGATACCCATAAGAAATACCATCTGAAATGCCATAGGACCGCATCCCATCTGCATCGGGTTATGTCCCTCTCTCGCATAAAGCTCCTGCATTTCTTCGTTGAGCTTTTGCCTGTCCTTCGGGTCCGGATACTTCTTCTGAATTTTCTGTATTTTCGGCTGAAGCCTTTGAGTTTTAGCCATTGTTTTCTGCTGTCTGATGTTGATAGGTAACAGCACAACCCTTGTAAGCACCGTGAAAATAAACAGCGCAAGGAAGTACTTGTTGTTTACAGCACCGAGAAGCAGAGCCATACACTTACCGAAAAACCAGTATAATGGCTGGAAAATACCGATTCCGTTATAAGAAGTAGCAAGTAAAATACTATTCATTATTTATCCTCTTTAATTTTTTTAGGCGGGACGGGATCCCATCCGCCCTTAGATAAAGGATTGCAACGGATGATTCGCCATGCGGCAAGCGCGCTGCCCTTGAAAACGCCGTGCACCTGAAGCGCCTCAATAGCGTACTGCGAACAGGTTGGCTGGAAACGGCAGCTGCCGCTTGAAAACCACGGACTGATGGTAAGCTGATAACTTTTAATTAAAAAAATCAAAAATTTTTTAATCGGATTTTTCACTTCAAAATTCCCAGCTTTTTAAGCTGAGCCTCCATCTGTTCGGCAACGGTCTGCATTTTGACCTGAGTTGTCTGCGTTCTTGCGACAAAAACAATGTCCCAGTTGCCGCAGAGCTCGTCTTCGTACAGTGAAAATGCGGCACGAATAAGCCTTCTTGCACGGTTTCTCTGTACTGCGCCACCGATTTTCTTACCGCTTGTAATGCCTACACGACTGTGCGGCAGACGTGATTTTACTGCGTAGGTAACGAGCGCCGAAGACGCTTCGCTCCTGCCTCTGTAATATATACGGCGAAAATCCTTGTTCTCCTTTAAGGTTCGGCTTTTCACCCAATCACCCCAATCGGATTAGTAGGAAAGCTTTTTTCTGCCCTTTGCACGACGGCGGGCAAGCACCTTTCTACCGTTTCTTGTTGACATTCTCTTTCTGAAGCCATGCTCCTTCTTTGCATGTCTTTTCTTTGGCTGGAAAGTTCTCTTCATTCTGATTCACTCCTTACTAAAGACTAAACTTGTCTTAATCTTTTATAATCTCTGTGTTGGTATTACACAGGCATATTGTATTGTCTGTATGAGAGATAAGGATACCTCTCCACAATATCGACGATTATTATATTATAAATTAATAAGACTTGTCAACAAAAAAATAATAAATCTTGTATTTATTTATATTATATATTATAATAACACTATATTTGGTATTGCGCATTTGTGCAACACACAAGAAGAAAAGTAAACCATCAGATTTCGGGAGAATAATTATGCTTGGTATTATCGGTGCAATGGACGTTGAGGTTGACGCTGTCAAGGCACTTGTAAAAAACAAAACCGTAACAAAGCTTGCGGGAATTGACTTTGTCTGCGGATTTATTGAGGATGTGCTTGTCTGCGTTGCGCAGTGCTCGCCGGCTAAGGTGAATGCCGCAATCTGCGCTCAGATTATGATTGATAAATTTGACGCGGATAAAATTATAAACGTGGGTGTCGGCTGCTCGCTTTGTAAGGACGTTGCAATTAAAAATGTTGTTATAGCAACACAGGTCTGTGAATATGACCTTGATATAACCGCCCTCGGCGAGCCGAGGGGTTTCATCACAGGTCTTAATACTGTTATGATTGATACCGACGCGGACCTTTCACAGCGTCTTGCCCAAACCGCAATACGCCGTGGTGAAAAAATTCACAGGGGTGTTATTGCAAGCGGCGATACCTTCATCGCAGACACAAAGCTCAAGGAGTTTATTGCAGATGAATTCGGGGCAATCTGCGGCGAAATGGAGGGCGGCGCAATCGGTCACGTGTGTGCCGCAAACGGCGTGCCGTTTGCCGTTGTTCGCTCAATCAGCGACGGCGGCGATGAGGACTCGCAGCTTGATTATCCGACCTTTAAGAAAATTGCAGCCGATGTTTCGTCAAAGATTATTACAGAATTTATCCGCACGGAGCAAAACCAGATATCATTATAATCGGCGGCGGGGTGCGGTCTGCTCAATCAATATTCATTTGTTCTTTGTTTTTAATAAAAAAGGGACGCTTGTGCGTCCCTTGGATTTAATGATTACTCGATATAAAAGTTTGAGAGTATTTTTTCCTCTGCAAGCTCAATGAGTGACTGAATAGGTGTGTCCGACATTGAGTCGGAGCCTGTTCTCGACTTGTCTTCGACGAACACAAATTTTGCATCCTCAATCGCAATGGCGGCTGACGCAAGCTCTCTTCCTAAATTAAGGTCAAGCTTGAACATCTCCTTTGGGAGAACGCCTGCCTTAGCCATGGTGAGAGAACCTCTGTAAAGACAGAGTGTGTAGTAGTCAAGGCAAAACTGAATTGCGTTTTTATTCTTTGACGCTCCGATTACATCGAGAAGCATATTTGTTCCCTTGGCGATAGTCGAAATTGTTACGCCGTCGTCATTACCCTCGTCAAGAGAAAGGTCAATACCGGTTCTGCTGTTGCTCACGCCGAGAAGATAGTCGGTTGTTACGCCGTAATACTCGCTGCAGCGGATTACAAAATCAAGTCCGCATTCACGAATTCCCTTTTCATAGTGGCTTAAAAGAGCCTGACTTATACCTAAATCAGCAGATGCTTTTTTCTGGCTGATGTTTCTTTCATTCCTGAGGGTAACGAGCATTTTTGCAAAGCTTGAAACGCTTTCTTTGGAGCGTGCTTTGGACTGCTTTTTTGCAGTTTTCTTTTCCTCGTTATTATCCATAATTTAATTCCTCTGTTTCATATGGGCAAACTGCCCTTTATAATACAAATAGTATTATAATCTTAACTTTACAGTTTGTAAAGCGGGTATTTTGCTTTGTTATATTTTTGTAATATTTGGCTTAAAAAGGAGGGTTTCGAAGATGAAAACCTTTACGATATATCTTTTTCGTCACGGACTCACAAAAGGAAACTTAAACGCACAGTATATTGGGCATACAGATTTGCCACTAACTACAGATAGTGTATCCGCCCTTCGTTACATCAAGGCGCACGAGCATTATCCGAGTGTCGAGGCGGTGTTTTCCTCGCCTCTTAAAAGGTGTATGGACTCGGCAAAAATTATGTTTCCTGATAACAAAATTATTACAATTAATGAATTCATAGAGTATAATTTCGGCGAGTTTGAGGGCTTGACTGCTGACGAGCTTAAAGACAACGAAGACTTTACCGAGTGGCTTCGCGGGGATATAAACGCAAGAGCACCGTTTGGAGAAAGCAACGCCGAATTTGTGCAAAGAATCTGCCGGGCGTTTGAGAAGGTTGTAAACGGCTGTATCAAGGCAGGAACACAAACGATTGCTATTGTCGGGCACGCAGGTGTGCTTATGACGATTCTTTCCTGCTACGGATTGCCCGAAGCACCGATGGCACATTGGCAGATGGATGCAGGCTACGGCTATAAGCTAAGAGTAACGCCGTCACTCTGGATGCAGGCGAACAAAATCGAGGTTGCCGACACAGCTCCTGTTTCGCTTGAAGAAATGAAAAAAGAATAACGCTAATAGGTGTTGATAAATTTTCAGAAAGAAGAACAAGACTTCCGCTTAAACGGAAGTCTTGTTCTTTGATTATTATATTATTTTACAAATTCTGTTGCGACCCTTTCGATATTCTCAGCAGAAAGTCCAAACTGCTTAAGAAGGTCAAGCGCAGGACCGCTGTGGCCGAATTCGTCATAAACGCCGATGCGCTTTACAGGAGTCGGACAGTTTTCGCTCAAGCAGGAGCAAACTGCTTCGCCGAGTCCGCCGATAACCGAATGTTCCTCAACGGTGATAACCTTACCCGTCTTCTTGGCGGAAGCGATAATAAGCTCCTCGTCAAGCGGTTTGATTGTTGCGATATTGATTATTTCAGCGCCGATACCCTTTGCCTCAAGTGCTTTGCCTGCCTCAATAGCTTCATTAACAAGAAGTCCGTTTGCAATGATAGTAACATCATTTCCTTCACGGATAACCTCGCCCTTACCGATTTCAAACTTGTAGCTTTCATCGTGAAAAACAGGAACAGCAAGCCTTCCGAAGCGAAGGTAAACCGGACCGTTATAATGATAAGCAGCCTTAACCGCCTGCCTTGCCTCAACATCGTCTGCAGGGCATATAACAACCATACCGGGAATTGCTCTCATAAGAGCAAAGTCCTCGCAGCACTGGTGTGAAGCGCCGTCTTCACCAACAGATATACCCGCGTGAGTTGCGCCGATTTTAACGTTAAGGTGAGGATAACCGATTGTGTTTCTTACCTGCTCAAAGGCTCTGCCTGCAGCAAACATCGCAAAGCTTGAAGCGAAGGGAACAAGTCCCATTGTGCTCAGTCCTGCAGCAACGCACATCATATTGGCCTCTGCGATACCGCAGTTTATGTGGCGCTCGGGATAAGCTTTTTTGAATATGCCTGTTTTTGTAGCAGCCGAAAGGTCTGCGTCAAGAACAACTAATTTGTCAGCACCATCGGCAGCAAGCTCTTTAAGCGCATTGCCGTAGCTTTCACGGGTTGCAATCATTTTAACATCTGCCATTTTTACGCCTCCTCAAGCTCTGCAAGCTTTGCTCTTAATTCAGCCATTGCAATTTCAAACTCCTCGTCATTAGGAGCCTTACCGTGCCAGTCAACAGCATTTTCCATATAAGAAACGCCCTTGCCCTTAACGGTTTTCATAATGCAGCCGAATGGCTTGCCCTTTGTGTTGTGGAAGGCTTCAAACGCTTTTTCAAGCTCATCAAAATTATTTCCGTTGATTGTCATAACTTCAAAGCCAAACGCCCTGAGTTTTTCGTCAATAGGCTCTGCACTCATAACCTCTTCGCACGCACCGTCAATCTGAAGTCCGTTTGAATCGATGAATACGCAAAGGTTGTCGAGTTCGTACTGGGCAGCGAACATCATTGCCTCCCAGACCTGACCTTCCTCAATTTCGCCGTCACCCAAAAGCGAATAAACATTTATATCCTTGCCGAGATATTTTGCACCCTTTGCCATTCCAACAGCTGCGCTGATACCCTGGCCGAGTGAGCCTGTCGACATATCAATGCCGGGAACCGTATTCATATTCGGATGTCCCTGAAGGTAAGAGTCAATGTGACGAAGCGTCGGCAAATCCTCAACGGGAAAGTAGCCCTTAAGCGCAAGCGCACTGTAAAGTCCGGGCGCACAATGTCCCTTTGAAAGAACAAAGCGGTCCCTGTCCTCAGCCTTCGGGTTTTTCGGGTCAACTCTCATTTCGTTGAAATAGAGGTATGCAAAGAGGTCGGCGGAGGATAAGCTTCCGCCCGGGTGTCCTGCCTTTGCGCCGTGTGTGCTTTCGATTATGCCCATTCTTATTTTTGTAGCATAAACCGAGAGCATTTTTTTTGTTTCGTTATTCATAGTATTTCTCCTAAAATTAATCAACCGGGGTATAAAAGGTGCCGAGTACTGCGTGGTAAAGCGAATCCTCATCGGGATAAAACTCGGCGTAAACCGTTCCTTTTTCGTCCTTGATCTCGCTTGGCTTCATCTCACCTGTAAGGCGATAGGTTTCAAAATCCGTAACGCCGTTTGTAAGAAGAAGTGAAGCAAGATAAGTTGCGTTTGAAACTGAAACGTTGGTTGTGCTGTATCTTGTCGCAAGGTTATAAAGTCTGTTGACCGTGCCAAAATCCTTCATAACTGCGGGAGCAAGCTGAGACGCATATGCCTTAAGGTACTGAATCTGTCGCTCAGTACGGTTTAATGAGGCGTTGATGTTGTCCATGCTTCTCTGGCGGACGTAAGCCTCCGTCATATCGCCTTCAAGGTGAACGCTCTGTCCCTCATAGATGTTGTATTCGGGGATTGAGAAAAGTGCATTGTCAATATCAACACCGCCGATTGTGTCATTAAGCGGTGCGATACCGTCAAGGTCGAGCGCAACATATTTTTCAATCGGAACATTAAGAAGAATACGGCTAAGCGAGGTCATCGTGTTTTTCGCTGATGAATCGTAACCGTCGCCATAGGCGTAGCTCAGACAAACCTGCATCGTCTGGGTACCAACGAGAAAACCGCTTGTTGTGTACTGATCAACCTCAACCATAGTGTCACGGGGAACGGCAATAAGCTTTATTTCGCCCGTTTTTTTGTTAAGTCCTGCAACCATACACATATCAGCCTGTCCGGCAGTGCCGACGAGGTTATCCTCAAGTCCGAGCTCTCTCTTGTCGATGCCCATAAACGCAAAGGCGATAACATCCTCGTTATACTGATATGTTTTACCGTCGTAGGTGATAGTTTCGTTATAATCGTTTTGGTCGGCGTTTTTAAGGTCGTTTCTTCCTCTGAGATAAAGTCCGCCGACTGTTGCCGCAATCGCAAGAACGATTGCAAGGATTATTGCAAGAATGGCAATAAGAATTTTTGCAGCAGGGGACTTCTTCTTTTTGTCTGAGTTTTTGCCGCTCTTTTTTGCCGAGCTGTGACTCTTCGACGAGGACGAGTGGCTGTGCGACGAAGAATGGTGACTGCCGGAGGAATGGCGGTGTGACGAAGAGTGACTGTGTGACGAGTCGTCCGACTCTGATGAATGATGGTGGTGATGGTGGTGATGATGGTGCGAGGAGTCCTTGTTTTCCTCGATACTTGTTTCCTTGATAGCAAGGTCGGTCTCCGCCTCTTTATCATCGCTTAAGTCGAAGATATTCATACTCACTCTTTTGTCGCCGATATTCTCTTTTTCCTCTTTAATCTCTTCTCCGATTGAGCCGAAAAGCTCGTTGTCAAAGGAGTCAAGACTCGGATCAATAGGTCTTTTCATCTTTTGTTAACACTCCGCATACTAAATATCTGCTTGATGGTTGATTTGTTATACAGGTAGATAATATAACAAATTTGCTGTCTCTGTCAACTGTAACGTCAAGTTCCTCCCGAACATTTTTCAGCGATGATTCGGGGTTAAGCACAACCTTTTGAAAATCATCGACAAGCGTGCGGTTGGAAAAGTTTGTATACATATTCATAATATGGCGGTCGTCATATTTGAACGCCGACACAACCTGATAGGTTAGCCGCCTGTCAGGAGTGTAAATATAAAAATACGGATGACTTTCGAAAAATTCACTGTCCTCAAAATAGTGAAGAGTTGTGAACATTGAATCGCCGTAATTATTATGTCCGTAAATAATCGTGAATGGGTCGTTAAAGTTTTTGTGGTTGCAAAGCTCGGTGTAAATTGCACCCTGCGGAAGATAACTTTTGTCCTCAGCCGAATGTTTAAGATAAAATTCATCGTCTGTCGGGCTTTGAACAATGGGGTAGCTTACATTCGTATCTTCAATATAGATATAAGCGTATATATCGCTGTTACCCTCAATAAGCGTTTTGAAATCAATAGGGTTTTCAACCCTGTCGTCAATCGTCTGAGCGGTGGATGCGGGAAGGGTTGTTGTCGCAGGTTCCGCTTTTCTATTATAATAATACTTTGCGCCGAAATATACAGCGCAGAAAACGATTGCGAATACTATTATAAATATCAGAAAAAGACGTTTTCCGTCACTTTTCTTTTTTTCTTCAGCCTCAATCGGCTCAAATTCCCGGTTATCTTGCATAAGTTTTCCTCTTATAAAAACAAAGCCTGTTCACCCTAAGGTAAACAGGCAATATATATTTTGAAATTATTCAGCGTCCTTCTTCTTTGTTGCGCCGAGTACAGCAAAACCTGCACCTGCAAGTGCAACAGCGCCTGCTACGATAGCGGTGTCAGCACCTGTCTTTGGTGACTTTGAAGAACCGTCCTTCTTTGTTGTAGGCTGTGGTTCAGGGAATTCAACGATAGCGTTAACTATAACTTTACCGTCGTTCCAGTCCTGAATAGCTTCGTTTGACATAAGGTGAATAGTATAGCTCTTGTCAGGATTCATAACAGCAGTATAGTCTGTGCCTTCAGTTAAGCCTAAATTCTTAAGGTTGTCTTCCCAACCGATAAGCTCGCCGTCACCGGTATAAACGAATGTAATTATTGTATGGTCATTCTCATCAGGAGAATAAGTGATATCAGTAGTAGTTGTCTGACCGTTAACCTCAAGTTCCGGCTCTGCGTCGTCATCAATGATGATAGGAGCAGGACTGCTTACTGCAGCCATTGCAGGAACGACAGCTACTGATAAAACAGAAACTGACATAATTGCAGCCATTGCGATAGCAAGTAATTTTCTCATAGTAAACACCTCATATATTGTGTATTAAAATAAAATTATACTTTGTTAAATATGATTATAGCATTAAAGATGCTAATTGTAAAGGCTTTTTTTGAAGAAAAATTTACAATTTATTCAAAATTTAACCTAACCACAATAAGTTGTGTAATTCTTTCAAATTCAAACGAAAAAGCACAAGAAAAGATTAAAAACAATTAATGCGAAGGACTCTTTTGAATTATTTGTTTTCGTTTTTAAGCTTTCTTTTAATTACCGTCCACATTAAGAACGCCATTATGATACACATAAAATCAGCGCACGGCTGAGCCCATATAACTCCCTCAAGCCCGACAAGGCGGTTGAGGATAAACAGAAGGGGAATATATACAAGGCCCTGTCTTCCTGCTGAAAGGAGAAGGCTTTGCTTGCCCATACCCATTCCCTGAAACGAGAAATTGAGGACGAACATAATACCGATAAGCGGACCCGCTGACATAAGCGCAACAAGCATCTTTACTCCGATTTCGATAACCTCGTCATTTTCAATAAACAGCTCAATAACATTCTGCTTGAACAATACATAAAACGCGGTCATAACGGAGCCGATAAGTACGTTGCACAAAGCTGAAAAACGCATTACCTTTTTCATTCTTTCGTAATTTCTTGCACCGAAGCAGTAGCCGACAATCGGCTGCATACCCTGCGCAAGACCGAGCTGAAGCATTACAACAAGCATATTTGCCTTCATAGCAATGCCCATCGCCGCAACAGGAACGTCGCCGTAACCCGAAAGCACAATATTAATGAGAATATTGCTGATACTCATAAGAAGGTTATTAAGCGCCGCAGGAAGACCTACGCTGATAACGCCGCCGGGTATTCCGTTTTTGAGTGTAAAGCGCCCGGGTGTAATGCTGAGCATACTTTTTCCTTTGAGGAAATATATAAGAAAGTATAAAACAGAAACAATATTACCGAGTATTGTTGCAACGGCAGCGCCGGCAACTCCCATCGAAAGACCGAACGGAAGCTTAAAGCCGAAAAGCATATCTCCCTTTGAAAGTATAAATATCGGATCAAGCACGATATTTACAAGCTGACCGATAACCATTCCGAGCATGGAATCCTTTGCAGAGCCTTCGCCGCGTATAATATTACAAGCCATAATAGAAACGACGACGAACGGCGAGCCCAGAGCAATCCACATAAGATAGTCGCACGCATAATCAATTGTATAATCGCTTGCTCCGACGAGGTAGAGAATCGGCCTGCGAAATGCAAAGAAAAGGGCGCCTAAAACTATACCGCAGATTATTGAGGCATAAACACAGAAGCTGGAAATCTGCTTAACCCTGTCAGTTCTGCCTTCTCCGAGCGAACGGCTTATAAACGCACAGCCGCCCACGCCGAAAAGATTTCCGATTGAAAGGGCGAACAGAAACACAGGCATTGATACGCTTACTGCTGCAACCTGATTGCTGTCGCCTGTCTGTCCGACAAAAAATGTATCTGCAAGGTTATATATTATATTTATTAACATACCGAGCATACTCGGTAAAGCCATTGTCATAACGGCTTTCGGCACCGGATATTCGGCAAAGACCTTTGTGTTGTCCTTCATAGTGCTTCCTCCGTTTATAATTTATATGTGCAAATCAGCATAAGCTTACCGGTAACTGCAAATTTATAATTGCTCTGCAATACTGATAAGCTCTTCCATTGTAAGTTTCTCGGCACGGATGTTTTTGTCTATCGCAAGCTTGTCAAATACGTCTGCCACCATTTCTTTTTTTACACCGAGCGTGTTTGAAATAGAGTTAAGAGCCGTTTTTCTTCTTTGCGCAAAGGCACATTTTACAACGGTGAAAAAGTGCCTTTCATCAGAAACGTTGTACTTTTTCTCTTTTCTCGGCATAAGAGAGATAACAACCGAATCAACCTTTGGACTTGGCATAAAGCTCTCCCTTCCGACATCAAAAAGAATTTCGCTGTCGGCATAGTAATTAACGGCAACCGTTACCGCTCCTGCAAGGCGGGAGCCGACACCGGCGCAAAGCCTTTCGCCTGCTTCCTTTTGTACCATAACGACAATTTTGTCGATGGGCGCACCGCTTTCAAGAAGAAGCATAACAATCGGGGATGTGATGTAATACGGCAGG
>ODAJ012158637.1_pt1 | contig 29179 bp, 22 predicted proteins | sample 1539241 | NCBI WGS metagenome assembly ODAJ01 (sample SAMN02144231, study PRJEB22623) | gut metagenome | biome: sheep rumen | host: Ovis aries | place: New Zealand
AGTGTGGTCGAAAACGAAGTAGTTGTCCCAAAGGTATGTGAACGACTTGTTGGAGTCTTGCCAGCGGCTGCTCTCCTCCACGGCTGTGGGTTTCCACGGATATTTCGGAGTGTAGCTGTCGCCAAACCAGAATTTGGCATCGAGTCCGAAGGTGCTCTTGAACTTGAGCCACTTGGTAAAGGTTATCTCAGCAGTGATGTTGCCCAGGAAGTTGTAGCCCTTAGTGACCGAGCTGTTGGTGTAGAGCGGACCGATGGGGTTGCGTGTGCTGCCATACCACTGTGAGTTGCCCTCTGGACCAGACCACTCTCCGTTAGCGTCCTTCACGGGATAGATAGGCAGTGCGCGATAGGTGTCACCTATATTATAACTGCCCTGGCGCTTGCGGTCGCCGCTCAAGGTGATGTTGTTCGACATCTTGAGCCACTTCAGCACCTGTGCGTCGCTGTTGAGTTGGAAGGTGAAGCGCTGGTAGTCAACACTTCTCACCGTACCGGTCTGCTTCAGGAAACCTCCCGACACATAGTAGTGGGCCTTGTCGGAACCGCCGGAGTAGCTGATGTTGTAGTTCTGCATATATCCGGTGCGCAGCATCTCGTCTACCCAGTTGGTTCCCACGCCGAGAGCGGCAGGATCAGCAAACTCGGGGTTCAGGCTGTAGCCTGCGTTCTCCATCATCTCGTTGCTCAGAGCAGCATACTGGCTGGCATTGAGCAGGCTGGGCTTCTTGGTGGCGTTCTGGATAGACAGGTTGGCAGAGAACGAAAGGGTGCCCTTGCCTTCCTTACCCTTCTTGGTGGTAATCATCACAACGCCGTTGGCTCCGCGCGAACCATATATAGCTGTTGCAGAGGCATCCTTGAGCACGTCGAGGCGCTCAACGTCGGCAATGTTGATTGAGTTGATGCCCAGGTCGGTGGGCACTCCGTCGATAACCACCAGCGGGTCGCAGTTGTTGATAGAGCCGAGACCGCGGATCTTGATGTTCACGTTGTCGCCCGGTTTACCGGCATCGACAACCTGCAGACCGGCTATCTTTCCCTGAATGGCCTGTCCGATATTGGCCACGGGCGACTTGTCCATGTCCTTTGCGGCCAGCGAACCCACGGCTCCAACGAGGTCGCTCTTCTTCATCGTGCCGTAACCTATCACCACAGCCTCTGTGAGCTGATGGTCGTCGGGAACAAGAGTAATGCGGTGGTTAGTGTTGCCTGCCACCTTTACATCAAGGGCCTTGTAGCCCACATAAGAGACAGTGAGTGTGCCGGTAGCCGGAATCTGGATCTCAAAGTTGCCGTCGATGTCGGTGACAACACCGTTGGTCGTTCCTTTCTCCATGACGGTAGCTCCGATGGCTCCCTCACCATTCTCGTCGAGCACAACACCGCGCACGCTCAGTGTCTGTGCCAACATACTCAGGCTGGTCATTGCCGTAGTCAACAACAAAGCCAACATTCGTTTGGTTAGTAAATGCTTCATGTTTTTGATTTATTGATTATAAAAAAAGTAAATGTGTAATGCGGCATATCTGAGTGCAAAGATATTCAGATTGCAATCTGGTTGTATCGTTAAGTAAGTGGTTAAGTAGAAATTACAATCCCAGAAAAACGCGCAACCGCCTAATGCTTAACGCCTTACACCGTTTCTCAGAAAGTACCAAAGTAGATATTTAGAATTTCTTTGCACTCTACTTATCTGCCCTCGCTGTGGAAAAATTTTACTTTATACCGCTTGCCATAAACAATTTTTTCGTAATTTTGCAGCCGTCGGATGGTTTCAGCGCAGCCGCGCCGGGCCTTCCGCCAAGGACATCTACGGCTGACACTTCGCACTAAGCCCAAAAGACATAGGAACTCTGTAAGGAATAGCTTGCGATAAAACCGGGAGTTTTCAAAGCTTCTGCCCTATATCAATAGGAAAACTACAAGATATAGCTGTACGCGCACTTGGGCGCGGTACAACCTTATTTGTAGTTTGGGGTTCCGAATTTCCTATGTCTGCCCCGGGTATAGTGCATAAGGGTGGCCGCGCCTTTTTCTTAACAAGACTGACAGACCGAAACGAACATAAAAGACACCATGCCATGAAATCAACCAAGACTCTGCGAGTTGGCATCCTAAAACCCATTCTACTAATAATAACTCTATTTTCATCGGTTTCATCGACAGCTATCGACCACAAGCTCTTCGCTGAACTCGACGAGGCAATAAGCCAACGGCCACAGTTCACGCAGCAGAAAGAAAAGCAAATTGCCGACATCAAGGCCAAGATTGCCAAGGAGCGGCAACCGCTCTCGCTGCTGAGACTCTACAAGCAGATAGTAGACCAATACTACGTCTACCAATACGACTCGGCTATGTGCTACGTAAGGAAAGGTCTCGCCCTGGCCGAACAAACCGGAAACCAGCAATACATCACCCTGAACACCATCACCCTGGCCGAGCTGCTCACGCTCACCGGACTCTACAACGAGGCCAACAACAAGCTCGACAGCCTGCCCGAGCCTGCAGCCGACCACAGCGAGTGCATCAGATACCGCTTGGCGCGCTTCACCCTCTACAACAACTGGGCCGACTATTGCGGCGACGAAATATACAAGCCAAAATATCAGACCAAGTCGAAGCAGTATCTGAAATCGGTCTACAGCCTGCTCAAGGGCACCGAACCAAACTACGACTTTCTCATGGGCGAATATCACGCCTACATAACCGAAGACAAGAAGGCATCGCTGAGCTTCTACCTCAACGCACTGAACAACGCTCAGAAAAACAGCCGCAGCTATGCCATGGCTGCCTTCGCAATAGCCAACAACTACTCGGCCAGCGGCAACTACGAGAAATACGTGGACTACCTCGTCAAGTCGGCCATCAGCGACGTAACGTCGACCATCAAGGAGAACCTCTCGCTGCAATACCTGGCCTCATACCTCTACGAGCACGACCGCGATGAGCTCGAAAGAGCCGAACACTACATCAAGGCATCGGTAGAAGATGCCTACTTCTACAACAACCGGCTGCGGCTGCTCGAGATAGCCAAGGTGATGCCGCGCATCACCGAAACCTACCAAGCCACCATAAAGAGCCAGAACCAGCGGATGAAATACCTCACCGTAGGAATACTCGCACTGCTCGCGGCAATACTCATCAATCTATACTTCATCTTCAAGAAAAACAAACAGCTGCACAGCCAGCAGAAGGAAATATCCGAAAACAACGACTATCTGCGCAACCTAACCAAGCAGCTGGGCGAGATGAACGACAAACTGTCTGAGGCAAACAAGGGACTCTCGGACACAAACCACCATCGCGAGGCTCTCGTCAAGATTTTCATCAACCTCTGCACGAAGTACATAGACCGCATGAAGAACTACCAGAAACTGGTGAAGCGGAAAATCAAGGCCAACCAGACATCCGAACTGCTGAGCACTCTCTCCTCGACGCGCATCTCAGAGGAAGACGCACAGCTCTTCCTGGCCAACTTCGACAAGGCTTTCCTTAACCTCTACCCCAACTTCGTAGACGAACTCAACACCCTGCTGCAACCCGACGCACAGCTGAAGCTGTCGATGCCCAACAGTCTCTCGCCCGAACTGCGCATCTATGCGCTCATACGATTGGGAGTGAAGGACAGCTCCGAGATAGCCAACCTGCTCTTCTATTCGCCACAGACCATCTACAACTACCGCTCGGCACTGAAGAACAAGGCCCTCAACAAGGAGACATTCGACAACGACGTGCTACAACTCTGCACCGTGGTGCGCTCATAGCACTGCCAGCGGCGACCACTGCCGCCACACGGCACAATGAACCAAGCCAGAAAACAAGAAACACATACGACAATGAGAACATTTTTCCACGTAGACGACCTTGGCAACCTCAACGAGGCGCTCGCCGAGGCACAGCAGGTGAAGAGCGACCGCTTTGCCTGGCAACAGCTGGGCAAGAACAAAACCCTGCTGATGATTTTCTTCAACAATTCGCTGCGCACCCGACTGAGCACTCAGAAGGCTGCCATGAACCTGGGCATGAACGTGATAGTGCTCGACGTGAACGCCGGAGCATGGAAGCTGGAAACCGAGCGCGGGGTAATCATGGACGGCGACAAGTCTGAGCACCTGCTCGAAGCAATCCCCGTCATGGCAAGCTACTGCGACATCATAGCCGTGCGCTCCTTCGCAGGACTCACCGACCGCGCCTACGACTATGCCGAAACGGTGGTCAGCCAGTTCGTGCGCTACAGCGGCAAGCCCGTGGTAGCCATGGAGACGGCCACCGTTCACCCCCTGCAGGCTTTCGCCGACCTCATAACCATCAGTGAGAACCCCGTAGGCCGCCGTCCGAAGGTGGTGCTCACGTGGGCTCCCCACTGCCGCGCACTGCCGCAGGCCGTGCCAGACTCGTTTGCCGAGTGGATGATGGCTGCCGACGTTGACCTCGTTGTCACCCATCCCGAAGGCTACGAACTCGACCCGAAGTTCACTCGCGGTGCCGAGATAGAATACGACCAGCGCAAGGCTCTCACCGATGCCGACTTCGTATATGCCAAGAATTGGAGCTGCCCGGGCGTGACTCGCCCCGACGACTACGGCAAGATTCTCTCGAAGGATATGTCGTGGACCATCGATGCCGAGCATATGTCGTGGACGCGCAACGGCAAGTTCATGCACTGCCTGCCCGTGCGCCGGGGACTGATAGTTACCGACGACGTGATAGAGTCGGCCAACTCGCTCGTCATTCCCGAAGCTGCCAACCGCGAAATCAGTGCGCAGGTGGTGCTCAAGCGAGTGCTCGAGAGCCTGTAGAGCCGCCGTCAGCATCATTCGCACTTGCGAACCTCGCCATAACCTTTCCCATCCGTGGGAAAGGTTTTTTGTTGCCAGCACCATCTTCACACCCAAACAGCAAAGTAATATGGGCCATATTACCGACCAATATGGGCCATATTACCGACCAATATGGGCCATATTGGTTAATGAACAATGAACAACGAATAATGAATAATTACCTTCTCTCCGCTTTGGGAGCAGAGGGGGCTACTTGAAAAATAGTTGGCGTAGGTAATGGGACAAAGAAATAATTTTGTATATTTGCAAGCGCACGAGTGCATCCCGGCGCGGATGGCGTGCGATACATCGTGGGTATGAAAAAGAAGAACTCGTGTTCTCTTGTCGAATGAAGTTTGAAGTATAAAAGCTCCTACCAAAGCAAATTGTACTTAATCAATGCAAACAGTTCGAGAGAGTCACGCCGTCATAGGCGTGCTCTTTCTGTGTATTTGCATTGAAGGCTATCTGTGGTAGGAGCGGCCTATACTTCGAATACATTGGAAAGATGTTACGCCTTCTTTTTGTGCCTGCGCGCGACATCGAGAGACTGAAAACCAGATTGCTAACAGATTTAAAGCTCCTACCAAGCATGAAGAATCTAATAGACAAATCTGAACTCATCAGCAAGTTGCAGACCCTTGAGGGTCTGACCGTAGACGAGCGCAGCAGCCTCATTGGGCTGTTGCGTGAGCATAAGAAGTATGGGCTGGTGTGGGAAGATAAACCAGAAGACGTAGAGGAACGGCTGCGAGAGTCATTGCCCGTTCTGCGCGAAGTGAAGGACAAGGCAATATTGAGCGACGAGCCCGATGCCCCCAACCATATTCTGATTGAGGGTGACAACTTAGAGGCACTTACTGCCCTCAGCTACACACATGAGGGACGGATTGACGTAATCTATATAGACCCACCCTACAACACCGGCAACAAAGACTTCGTCTACAACGACTCGTTCGTGGACTCGGAGGACAGCTACCGTCATTCCAAGTGGCTCTCGTTTATGAACAAGCGCCTGAAGATTGCCAAAAAGCTGCTGTCGGATAAAGGCGTTATCTTTATCTCCATTGACGATAATGAGCAGGCGCAGTTGAAGTTGCTGTGTGACGAGGTGTTTACCAGCAGATGTTTTCTAGCACAAATTGTATGGCAAAAAATACACAGCATAAAAAATGATGCCCGCTATTTTTCTCAGAGCCATGAATATGCGTATGTATATTCAAAGAATATAGATATCGTTTCTATTAATTTATTACCACGTTCAGATGCCATGAATAGTAGGTATGTCAACAAAGACAGTGATCCAAGAGGCCCGTGGCAGTCTGGAGATTTAGTTGCAAATGGGGAAAGGACAAATGGGCACTTCATTGTTACAAGCCCTAAAACAGGAAAACAATTTGATGTTCCCGCAGGAAAACATTGGGTATATTCAGAAGAAAACTTAAAAGCGCTAGTTGCAAGTAATTCTATTTGGTTTGGGGAAAGCGGAAATTCGTTCCCAAGAAAGAAACGTTTCCTCAGTGAAGTGCAGGATGGGAGAAGAGCCAATACTCTGTGGCTGAGCGAAGAAGTAGGAAATAATCAATCTGCAGCTAGAGAAATCATTGAGATTTTTAACGAAAGAGGCAAATTTGATTTCCCCAAACCTGTCGCGTATATTAAGCATATGATTAGTTTGTCATCGGCAAAGAATTCCACCATCCTCGATTTCTTCGCCGGTTCCGGCACCACGCTCCACGCTACGATGCAGCTGAACGCAGAGGACGGCGGGCACAGGCAATGCATACTTGTGACGAACAACGAGAACGGGATTTGTGAGAACGTAACCTACGAGCGCAACAAGCGCGTGATAGAGGGCTACACCACTCCCAAGGGCACAAAGGTAAAGGGACTGAAGCAGAACACGCTGCGCTACTACAAGACAGACTACATTCCCCGCGAGCGCACGCAGCGGAATATGCGCGCTCTGGTGGCCGCCGCCACCGACCTGCTGTGCATCAAGGAAGACCTCTACGAGGAGCTGACGAACTTCGGGCGACTGAAGCTCAGGCCTCAGCTGGCCCGCTACTTCGACAACGGACGGAAGCACATGCTGATTGTCTACCGCGAGGAGCTGATAGACGAGTTGGTGGAAGAGATAAGAAGCCTACCCCCTGCCCCAGCACAAGAAAGGGGAAAGCTAAAGGTCTATGTTTTCTCGCCAGGCCGCTATCCGTTTACCGACAACTTCCGCGAGGTGGAGGACAAGGTGGAGCTGGTTGCGCTGCCTGCCGCCATCTACGATGCCTACCAGAAGGTGCTGCCCAAGCGCAGGGAGAAACTGTTTGCTGAAGAAGAGAAGCGGAAAGAAACAACAATCCCCACCAGTCTGTCTGACGAGCAGGGAGTATAATTTATTTGGAATAATGGAAGCGCAGAGAAATAACATACACATAAACCATGCCATTGCTGACAGAGTACACTATGCGATGCTCGTTGGTAATACGACGGCTCCATATTCCATGCAGCTCGCCTTTCAATGGTTCGGGCTTCCCTATGCCTGTAAAAGGATGCTGAAGAATGTCGTCGAGCAATTTAGTAATGCGCTTCATCATACGCTTATTGCCCGTTGCTTTCCAAAACGCAAGGTCATCCTCGGCTTGTGGCATGAACTTTATTTCCATATATCCTCAAGCTTAATGACACGGCCACGCCCTTCCTCAATGTCTTTCCGCCCTTGGCGTATGATTTCAACCATCTCTGGCGAAGACATGATATACTCGGTCTCGTCCATTGCCTGCTTCTGGGCGGTAAGCTTCTTGAGATACTTGACGGCCTTCTTCATCAGGCCTTCGTCCTCAGCAATAATGCTCAACTCGCGGAACAACTCCGCATTAAGTTGCAATGCATTCATAATATACTATTTGATTGGTTTTCTTGGCAGCAAAAATAATAAATAATCTGAAATAAACAATGATTAAAGAAATAAAGTATCAGCAGAAATATGTGCGGCGGTTGGTGGACGAGACCATCGACCTGCTGCGGCTCAGTGGCGAAGCGGAAAGAAACAACAATCCCCACCAGACATGACTGAGGGGGATGGGAGGAAACAACAAGTTTAAGCGAACTGTTTTTGAATATATGGGAACGTCATTTATCGCCATAATGCCCGTAGGCAGAAAGCACGTCAACATGAATTTCGGTCTCGAAAATGCGATAAACCAATCTATGTTTTTTCGAGATTTGACGACTCCAACGATTTTCCGGGTGCCCTTTAAGAGGTTCCGGATGCCCCGTGCCTGTCATAGGATGCTCTGCTATTTCATTCAGAAGCCTAACAGCCTTCTTAAAGTGAGCCGGCTCACTGCGTTTAAGCTTGGAAAGTCCTTCTTTAGCTTCAGGAGCAAAGGTTATAGTATACATCTTCAGAGCGAATTAAGCCATACATTCATATCTTTCAGGTTGGTAAAGGTAATTCCCTTGCCATCAGCAATCTCTTTCTCGGCCTTGTCAATACGGGCAAGGAACTCTTCCTCTGTGAGCAGCGTAGGGTCTCCCTGCTTCTCGGCTACAAGTTTGCGCAAGTACCTCGTGGCACGCCTCAGCAGATTATCATCCTCGGCTATGATGCTCATGTTGCGGAGCAATTCTGCATTTAGGTGTAAAGAACTCATAACTCTGATTTATTAAATTGTCATTGCAAAAATACAAACAATTACAGAATAAACAAACAAAATCCATGAGAGAACTGAAGTTTCAACAAAAGGCAGTGCGGAGGCTGGTCGACATGACGACAGACCTGCTGCGGCTCAGTGGCAGCAGGCAGACACTCATATTCAAGGCTCCCACGGGCAGCGGCAAGACGGTGATGGCGGCGCAGATGCTGGCCGGGCTGACGGAGGAGCTGCTGTCGAGGGGCGACAGCCCTTACAGCGAGGTGGCGCTGATATGGATAGCCCCCAACAAGCTGCACCAGCAGAGCTACCAGAAGATGAAAAGCCTGTTCGCCGAGACGCGGCTGCTAAGGCCCGTGATGTACGACGAGCTGGACCAGGCCGACGGCGTGATAAAGCCGGGCGAGATACTCTTCGTGAACTGGGAGAGCATCAACAAGGACAAGAACTTGATGGTGCGCGACTCTGAGCAGGCGGCCTCTCTCTACGAGATAACGCGCCGCACCAGTCAGGAGCTGGGGCTGCCCATAGTGGTGGTGATTGACGAGGAACACCTGTTCTGGTCGAAGACAGCCGACAAGAGCGCAAAGGTGCTCGGACGCATCAACCCGAAGGTGGAGATACGCATCTCGGCCACTCCCAAGACCCACTCAGACCACATAGTGGCCGTGAGCCGCGAAGAGGTGGTGGCCGAAGAGATGATAAAGCGGCAGGTGGTGCTCAACCCCGACATCACCAATGGCTACACCGACGAGCGCGAGCTGAACCAGCACCTGATAGAGTGTGCTCTGGAGAAACGCCGGCAGATAGCCGAGGCATACAGCAAGGAAGGCGATACCGACATCAATCCTCTGCTGCTGATACAGCTGCCCAACGACACAAGCGAAGCCATGACCGCCGACGACACGGCGATTGCCGAGCAGGTGAAGACCTATCTGCGCGCCGTCAAGGGCATCACCACCGAGAACAAGCGTCTGGCCGTATGGCTGTCGAAAGAGAAAGAGAACCTTGACGGACTGGAGAAGCCAAACTGCATGACCGAAGTGCTGCTGTTCAAGCAGGCCATAGCCTTGGGATGGGACTGCCCACGGGCTGCCGTGCTGCTGATATTCAGAAAGCTGAATAGCGAGCAGTTTACGGTTCAGACCGTGGGGCGCATCATGCGAATGCCTGAACAGAAGTTCTACAAGAACGATCTGCTGAACGTGGGCTATGTCTATACCGACATCAGCAAAGACCAAATCGTTATAGCCACAGAGGATATGGACTATCTGAACAAAGATGCTTTGCAAGCAATTCGTCGTGAGAACTTGAATAATGTGGCTTTGCAATCGTACTACAGCGTCTATAAGAGTAGTGACCGTAACCGCTTAGGGCCAGACTTCAAGAAGGAACTGATAGACTGTTTCCAGCGCAACTGGCTGGTGAAGTGGCAGCAGCTGATGTTCAGATTCGACGACGACGAGCAGCAGCCGTCGCCCCACGGCGAGTCGATAGCAGCAGAAAACCGAAGGCTGATGGAGGGCAAGATAAAGTTCGACGTGCTGCGGCTGGGCGTGGAGGTGCCAGAGAACATCGTGTTCCAAAACGAAGTGGGCATCATCGACGTGGACAAGAACAAGCACGAGTTTGCCAGAAGTGCCGGAGAGGTGAGGCGTATCTATATAGACTATTGTCGCTCGCTGCTGGGCAGTTTTGAGAAGGCACATAGCACCGACGTGCTGGCCGGCTATCTGCTACAGGCAATGGAAGAACTCTTCGAACTGTTCGAGACCGATGCAATGAAGGTGATCCTCTACTATGCCAACAAACCCAAGTTTACGGACATCATCCAGAAGGCGCTGAACAACTACGAGCGCATACTGATGCAACGCCAGCAAAAGGCCAGGGAGCGCTCTTTCGAGGCGTACACATGGGAGGTGCCAGCAGAACGGCTATACAAGGATAGCACCCACCATATAATAAATAAGGTGGAGGATCATGCGCTGCTGCCTTTCGTAGAACTAAACAATGCGTCGACCCCTGAACGCCGCTTCCGCGACTTCCTTGAGGCCAACAGCCAGTACATAGACTGGTGGTACAAGAACGGTGACGAAGGCAAGCAGCACTACTCCATACCCTACGGCAACTCGCGAGGCGAGAAGCGGCTGTTCTATGTAGACTTTGTGGTGAGGATGTCGGGCGGACAGGTGTTCCTATTCGACACCAAGACCGAAAACAGCGACCCCGAAGCTCCTAACAAGCACAATGCTCTGGTGGACTACATGGAGGGCAAGGGGCTGATGGGCGGCATAGTGGTGGAGCAGCAAGGCGTGTGGCACTACTCACGCTTCCACATCGACACCACCGAGAACACCAATGGCTGGGAGTCCTTCTTCCCCGACCAGTACAGATAGCTGGGGCAAGGGAGCAAGGGGCAAGGCCACAGGGCTGGCCTTGCACAATCAAGCTGCCTTGCACATCTTGGCTATTTTATCACTCCGAGTTGTCGTCCCACCTTCAGGAAAGCCTCGATGCAGCGGTCGAGCTGCTGGCGGTCGTGGCCAGCCGAGATCTGCACTCGTATGCGAGCCTGTCCCTTGGGCACTACGGGATAGCTGAAGCCCGTGACGTAGATACCCTCTTGCTGGAGCAGTGCGGCATACTGCTGTGAGAGTCGGGCATCGTAGAGCATCACGGCGCAGATGGCACTCTGTGTGGGCTTGATGTCGAAGCCGGCCTGCATCATGCGGTCGCGGAAATACTCTACGTTCTCCACCAGTCGGTCGTGGAGCGCATTGCTCTCCTTCAGCATACGGAACACTTCGAGGCTCGCTCCGATGACAGCCGGAGCCAGCGAGTTGGAGAACAGGTATGGACGGCTGCGCTGACGCAGCATATCGATAATCTCCTGCCTGCCGGTGGTGAAGCCTCCCAGGGCTCCTCCGAAGGCTTTGCCCAGTGTGCCTGTGTAGATGTCGACACGGTCGTAGGTGCCGAAGAACTCGCTCACGCCGTGGCCCGTCTTGCCCACAACGCCTGCCGAGTGGCTCTCGTCGACCATCACCAGGGCATCGTACTTCTCTGCCAGTTCGCAGATGCGGTCAACCGGGGCCACATTTCCGTCCATTGAGAACACTCCGTCGGTGACTATTATGCGGAAGCGCTGCTCCTGAGCATCCTTCAGGCACTGCTCCAGCTCCTCCATATCGGCATTGGCATAGCGGTAGCGCTTGGCCTTGCACAGGCGCACTCCGTCGATGATGGACGCATGGTTTAGCGCATCGCTGATGATGGCATCCTCGGCAGTGAGCAACGGCTCGAACACTCCGCCGTTGGCATCGAAGCACGCGGCATAGAGAATGGTGTCGTCGGTGTGGAAATAGTCGCTGATGGCGCGCTCGAGCTGTTTGTGAATGTCCTGAGTGCCGCAGATGAAGCGCACCGACGACATTCCGTAGCCGCGTTCGTCCATCATCTTCTTGGCGGCCTCTATGAGCCGCGGATGGTCGGATAGGCCAAGGTAGTTGTTGGCACAGAAGTTGAGCACAGGCTTGCCGCCCACTTCTATCTCTGCGCGCTGAGGACTACAGATAAGGCGCTCCTCCTTGTAAAGACCGGCCTCGCGAATGGCTGCAAGCTCCGAGGCAAGATGTTGTTTCAGTTTTCCGTACATAGTATTGTTTATTTGGTTAGCAGTTTACACGTCCAAGCTTTCTATACGTCCACAAATTAACTCATATTTCCGCAGACTCAGGCCGGTGTGAATGTTATTTTTGTTTAACGGCAGTTATTTTTATTGCATTTTCATACAACCGAATAAGAATTTATCGCTTACTTTGCAATATAGGAAAAACACCTTGCTAACCTTTTGAAAAACACACAATGAAGAACATCCTTGTTATTGGCTCAACGGGCCAGATAGGCTCTGAGCTGACACGCGAACTCAGGAACATCTACGGCGGCAGTCATGTGGTGGCTGGCTACATCGCCGGACAGGAACCCAAGGGCGAACTGCGCGACGGCGGTCCGATGGCTCTGGCCGACGTGACTCGCCCCGAAGACATTGCACGGGTGGTGGAACGCTACGACGTGGACACCATCTACAACCTCGCCGCCCTGCTCTCTGTGGTGGCCGAACAGAAGCCCCTGCTGGCATGGAAGATTGGCATCGACGGCTTGCTGGGAGTGCTTGAGGTGGCTCGCGAGCACGGCTGCGCCGTGTTCACACCCAGCTCGATAGGCTCATTCGGCCCTACAACGCCTCAGGAGCATACCCCGCAGGACACCATACAGCGACCGAAGACCATCTACGGCATATCGAAAGTGACCACCGAGCTGCTCTCGGACTACTATTATAATAAATATGGTGTAGACACAAGGTCGGTGCGCTTCCCCGGTATCATCTCGCACGTCACCTTGCCCGGCGGCGGCACCACCGACTATGCTGTCGACATCTACTACCATGCCGTGCGCGGCGACCGCTTCGTGTGCCCACTGAAGGCCGGTACGATGCTCGACATGATGTATATGCCTGATGCCCTGCGCGCTGCCATAGAGCTGATGGAGGCCAACCCCGACCGCCTCGTCCACCGCAACAGCTTCAACGTGACGGCCATGAGCTTTGCGCCGGAAACAATCTACGAGGAAATACGCCGCCATCTGCCCGGCTTCGAGATGGTATACCAGCCCGACCCGCTCAAGCAGAGCATAGCCGACAGCTGGCCCAACAGCCTCGACGACAGCTGCGCGCAACGCGAATGGAACTGGAAACCACGCTACGACCTCGCCATGACCACCGAGGATATGCTGCGTAACCTAAGGTTGAAGCACTAAGTCAAAAGAAACACCCACGCGCAAACGTTTTCGCAATCATTATACAAGTAAAAATACTATAAAAGACTACATATAGACTCTTTTTAAATACTTTTGTCGGGAATTATAAGGTTCTTTAACGTCTTCAGAGAGATATAAACACTGATTTAAGACGGCATAGCCTTACCTAATTACTCAACTATTAGCTAAAAAAAATGCCCGTAGTCTGCTGCACAATAGCACAATGTTCAGCTATGAAAGGCTGGGCGCAGTTGCTTAAAAGATTTCTTTCCGGGGGGGGTAAAGACTCTCTCCAAACCAAAGGACTATTAACTCACTACTTCCTTTATAACGAGCTGTTGGCTGCAATAACATAAGCCGACACCTCCCACACAGCAATAGCACTGAGAAGTGCCATTGCTGTGTGCTATTTTTATATATCCAAGCCTAATTATCATTAAACTACAATAGACATGAAAGGATTGAAAACAAACTATTCCTATGTACTGCTATTCCTGTTAGCGGTACTGTTGCCGACCAATGCGGCAGCACAGTCCTACCGTACACGCGGCGGCGAAATCCTCAACTGCTTCGGATGGACCTACAAGCAAATCAACGATCACCTGCAGGACATCAAGGATGCCGAGTTCTCAGCCATCCAAGTGTCCTCCGTTCAGCCAATGCTTCCAAAGGACACTAAGGAGCTGTGGTATACTGTGGGTGGCGAGAAGCAGGGAGTGACCATATATGTAAAGAAAGACCGCGACACCGCACCCTATCTCTATGCCAACACCACCGACTGGAAACAACTAAGCGGCGCCTGGCCAGGCAAACAGATGTACAAAACATGCACTATCGGCGAACAGGACTATTGGTATGAAACCTTCAAGGTTGACGGATTGAACATCATTTTCAACGATGGCAAAGACCTGAAAGACGACGAATTGAAGAAGAAATCACAGACAGAGAACATCACAAACGTTACTTCCGACACTTTCTATCGCCTTTACACCAATACAGGTGCTGACAGGGAATATGCCTACGAACCCCTGTCAGGCATCACTGCACCAACTAAGCATGTGTCGGTTTATGCCAAAGCAACTGAAGCACCCTATCTGAATGTGTGGGGCAATGGCATTAACGGCAACGGCAATATGCCTGGAGCACAGATGTGGAAAACCGAAGACATTGACGGCACGAAATACTACTACGACTCATTTGCAGCTGAAACAATCAACTATAGCTTCAACGACGGGGTAGGCGACGGCAGCGGCAACTATACCGAAGGCACTAACAAGACTGCCGACATCACAAACATCACCGCCACAAAGTACTACAAAGTGCAGAAGCCGGGGGCGTTTGAAGTTACGGAAGAAGACCGCATCACCATCTATTGCAAGGCTTCCAAAGCCCCATATTTGTGGGCTTGGAATGACAAAGGGAACCTAACAGGAGACAAATGGCCGGGAATAGAGATGACACAGACCACTACCATCAACGGCGAAACGTTCTACTACAAGACATTCAAGACTGATAAAATTAACATAACATTCAGTGGAGGAAAGGAACAAACAGACGATGTTAAAGAAATAAAAGCAGACAGCTACTTCGAATACGACATCGAAAAATCTCAAGGAAATAATCTTACGCAGGTTACTCCGGGTATAACCATCTACTGCAAGGCAACCTCAGCACCATATATATGGGCATGGGACCCGCAGGACAACAGTAAGAAATACACTGGTGACAGCTGGCCTGGACAACAGATGGAAGGACCTACAACTATCGACGGAGAGTCATACTACTATACAACATTCGATGTCGCCAATATCTCCTTTCTCTTAAACAATGGAAATGGTGGCCAGACTGCCGACATAACTAACGTAACAAGTAACCGCTATTTTGAATATGATGGAGCCGAGACTGCTGAAGACATAGAGGATCACACCCTTTATGTAAAGGTTAGCGGTGACATTCCATACCTGTATGTATGGAAAGACGGTGGAACAGAGCTCCTCGATGGTTTTCCTGGTCAGCAACTCTCTACCACCACTACCATTGATGGAGAGACCTACTATACATACAATTTCAAAGGAAAGATAAACTTCATCATCAACAGCAACGGCAAGCAGTCTGGCGACCTATCTGCCGACAGAAACAAGTTCTACAGCGTTAGCAACATCACCACATACGCTGCAACAGAACTCACTGGCATCAACGAACCCAGTAACGTCTACGCCCCATCGTGGGCTTTCATCTATGAGCCACTCGGTATACGCATGGGCGACAACCTTCTTGGCACTGTTAATGAGTTTAAGGAGCTCGTCACCAACGCCCATGCCAAAGGGCTTGGAGTAGTCGTTGGAGTAGAGGCCAACTCTGTATCGAACAAAGAAGACTTACTCGACGACAATATCACGAAATATCTGCGCAAGGATTATGATGGTACGGAGGACTGGGACATGGAGAACCGCGAGTGGATAACCCATCACAACGTAAACGTACACACAGGGGTAGACTACACCTGCGACTTAAAGACTGAGGATACAGAACTGCAAGACATCGTAATAAGTTTTCTCAAAGATTTGGCAGATGCCGGAGTTGACGGAATATGCTGGTATCATGCCAAATATATCGGAGTAGAACAAGGCCACAGCTATTTCAACGAAGCCAAGGGAGTTCCTAAAAATCCTGACCTTAGCCACAACAACCTCGAAGGCGATACATTCTGGGAGAACATCTGCAACTATTGGTGGACTGAAAAGGGTAAGTGGTGCTACGGCGAGATAGGTGCCGACCCATTCTACAAGGGTAACACAGATGACCCTAACCACTTTGAGTGTAAATGGAGTCACGAAGACGGCTACTCGCGAATAGTTCGTGAATACATCTTCCAGATGGACCTGGCCGATGCTTTCTATGCGAAGAAAAACTTTACAGACGGTGGATGTTCGTGGGCAAACGGCTACTGGGAAGCCCAGACAGCTGAGCAGGCTAAGCTCCGCAAGAGTATGACTATTACGGAGTTCCTCGACAACAAGAAGACTGCAGGCAAGAGCGACCTTGTCTACTACGCCGAAAATGCCGACACCTATATGCAGATATGGCCAGAGATAAACGGCAAGTCTGGAGGAGAGCTGTACAGCTCATACGACAGTAAATGGGACAACCAAGGTGTAGCCGACCGCGCCTACGCACGAGTAGCCGGACAGGACGGCGCAACGATAGTTTATTTTGCCCGCCCGGAAAGCCCCACTTCCGAAATCGCTCCCGACGAGTTGGGCAGCCGCGCCCTCCACTTCAAGACGAGTCGGCTGGTAAAGCAACTGAACAAGTACCACCGCATTATGAACGGCTACGGAGAGTACATCACAGACAACTCGGAAGACGGTCCCGGTGCCCGAGCCTCACTATGCCGCGAGCAGGGAGCAATAGTAATAAAGCGCTGGCCAGATTATAATAATACACAAGATCAGGATGTGGTGATAGCCAACGGCGGCAGCCGCACAGCAGCTGGAACCTACACAGACAAGGTGTCGGGCAACACTTTCACAATTAACGAGAAAACAATAACAGGCAGGCTGGGCGACACAGGAGTGGCTGTGCTCTACGACGAGCAGATGGTGGCTTCGCAGCTGGCCATCGTCACACCGCCATCGCCCAACGGAGAGGAGTCCTTTTCAAACGGTGGAACAATCACCGTGACCTCGCAGCTGGCCAACTACAATCTTCAGGTGCAGTGGAGCAACAACTCCAGCTTCTCAAACTATTCGGGAAAGGCCCGCCAACAGACCATCGCTGCAGGCAGTAAAGAACCTTGTACAATCGACATAGACAAAACTTACGCCGGCAGCAACTATCACACATGGATTTACTTGCGCTACCGTGCTGTAGACCCAAACAACAGTCGCCGCTACGGAAACTGGCAATACCACTACTACGACCTGCGAAACGAAGACAACAAGTCGTCGGACGAAAGCTCTATATTCCATATCCTCTACTTCAAGATACCCGAACAGTTAGAGCAGGCAGACAAGGAAACTGAGCGCGAAGCTTTCCTCGACAAGTTCAAAGTGTACTCATGGGCCGACCAAGGCAACCAAGCCGTGGTGCTCACTCGGTCAGACGGCAACCCGATGCCACACCCGCTGACCGACAAAGAAATTGCCGAAGGAAAGAAAGTAAGCGACACTTGGTATCGCCCCGTTGACTTAGTGTACGAAGGTGGCGACCCTGAACAGATTGGGAGCGACGGCGACACCAGCTATAGCGACTTCGTAGGCAACAAGAAGGAGTATGACCCAGAGCTTGGCGGAAGCTACTGTGACGTTGTCACCTACGCCGGACAGCAGTTCTACCGTATGACCATTGGTACGCCAAACTTCAACTTCAACGTGGTGAACGTGCAGTGCAACTACGATGGCAAACTGCTTGACACATGGACGGTTGACGACGATGCCTTCTTCGATATACAGATGGATAGCTACCATAGGGTCAGCGTGGCCCCTCTGCGCAGCATCGTGGGCGATGCTGTATATAACGTTGGCGGTTTCGACAACGGCAAGGTAAACTTCATGGACTACTCACCTAAGGAAAGCACCACCACAGACAAGGTTTACACCTATACCGGACAGTTCCAGAAAGGAAAAGAGTTCCGCATCGTGGCACCAATCGACTACCAAAACAACTACATGTACGACCATAACGACGACGAGACATGCTACAAGAAGTACCTGAAAGTATACCAAACAACCCAAGGTGTTCAGATTGGCGGCTCGTCGAAGACAAGCTCTGAGAATAAGCTAAAGTTCAAATCAACCTACACTCAGACACAGGGCAAGTATCAGGAAGCAGGCGAAAACTCTCTCAGTGATGCCCAGAACCCAACGTTCAACTTGCCTACCGGCTTGTATACTATCAAGTTGCACGAGGTGACAACATACAACGAAAGCTCTGGCCTGAGCGAAACAGTGCCCTACTACGAGGTTATGAGACCGAAGGTGAGCGTCGACGGCATCAACAACACGACCGTAAGCATGGTTGTTGACAACGAAACCGACCCTAAATGGTGGAAAGCTGACATCACCGTCAGCGATCAGCAGGCCGTAAAGGGCAACAAGATTGTCATACGCGACGTTGACGACAGCTCGCTGTTTACGCCTCTGGAGTATCAGGTTGACACTCCCGACGACGGCCTGACAGGCGAAGCACTCTATAAGAATTACAGCGAGGCCGGCACTTACCGCGTGAAGCATGAGATGGGCTACAAGCAGAAGTCGGGCGAAGGAGAAACGAGTGTGCCCGCACAGGACAAACTCTATCTGGGCTTCAACCTCAGCAAGGTGGGCAACGGCGAAGCTATAAAGGACACTCAGGGCAACGATTGGTCGGGCTACTGGGGGTCGTTCAGCGACGGCAAGGCACGCAAGATACCAGCTGGAGCCACTGCATACGCCGTGAGTGGCTTCGAGAAGAAGAAGAACGGCGGCTCGGAAGAATTCAGGATTTTCCTCGAAGAGGTTAAGGGAACCGTTCCTGCCGAGACTCCGCTGCTGCTATACTACAAGGACAGCGACCGTTCTGGCATCGCCGACATAAACATAGATGTCCCAAACGATGCCGCCCATTGCACGTTCTTTATGACCACTGGCGACAACCCCAAGCCTGTTGGTAAAAAAAACTGGCTTGCCGCACAGGTGGCCATAAGCAACGCCGACCGCTTCAAGGAATATCCAAACTATCAGAGTCCGTACACCCAGAACCCCGACAACAACAACTATGTGCTGAGCTATCAAACCGTGAAAGGAGAGAAAGTGCTGGGCTTCTTCAAGGTGACCAAGTTCCCGCCTGAGAACCTCCAGTTCCGCAAGGCCTTCCTCAGCATACCAAAGGCCACAGAAGCACGGGCTGTTCCGCTCTACTGGGATGCAATAATGGACTTCACCAACGGCGTGGCTACGTCGGTCAGCGGCCTCGAGCGTGGCATCGCCGAGTCGCAGGCATTCTACTACAACCTGCAAGGCATTAAGGTGGAGAAGCCTACTCACGGCATATATATCAGAAACGGCAAAAAGGTTATCATTAAATAGCAAGCAAAATGAGAAAGAAATATATAGTGCCACTTACAGAGACAGTACACGTAAAGGACAAGATATGCTTCAGTGCCTACTCTCTGGAAAACGATAGGTGGCTATCACGCGAGCACGACATGATTGACGACTATGCCGAAACGCCCCATCGCTCAAACCTCTGGGGCAACGAAGAAAGCGTTTTCAACGATAACCTCAACGACAACCTGAGCCATTGAGTAGTGGAAACACTGAATATCTGACACGAAAAGGGCGGAACCTGGAGCGGCTCCGCCCTTTGTTGTGTCTGAGAGAGAGAGTTGACCTCTCGGTCTAAGGCTCCGACTCGCCCTCGACATAGTTCTCCATGAACAGGTGTTCGCCGTCGAACACGGCGTAGGTGAACTGCCATATCCAGTCGCCGAGGATTATCATGCGCGTTTTCTTGTTCAGCATGAGGTCGAGCTCAATGTGACGGTGGCCGAAGATGAAGAAGTCTACATCGGAATGAGCCTTGAGATAGTCCTTGGCATAGAGTACCAGATGCTCCTTCTGCTCACCCATGTAGGGCGGTTCTTTGCCATCGGGGCGCTTCATGCGGCTGTGCTTGGCCCAGTTCAGTCCGAAACTCATGCCCCAACGCGGATGGAGGGCTGAGAAAAGGCACTGGCACAGTCGGTTATGGAACACGGAGCGGATAATCTTGAATTTCTTGTCGGGGTCGCCGAGGCCGTCGCCGTGGGCAAGGTAGAACACCTTGTCGTATAGCTCCAGTGTCTCCGACTTGCGATGAAGTATCACCCCACATTCCGTGGCCAGATAGTCATAGGCCCAGATGTCGTGGTTGCCCGTGAAGTAGTGTACCTCAACACCGCTGTCGGTCAGCTCCGACAGCTTGCCGAGGAAACGCGTGAAGCCTCGCGGCACCACATATCTATACTCATACCAGAAATCAAACATATCGCCAAGCAGATACACGGCGCTTGCCTTGGTGCGTATCTCGTCGAGGAAGCGCACCAACCGGCGCTCCTGGGTGCGTCGGTGCTCCACGGCCAGCGACCCAAGGTGGGCATCAGACAGGAAATATATGTTCTTCATAATTGTCAATTTATAATGAATAAGGAATAATTAATAATTATGATTAGTACACCTTGCTTATAATAAACCGAGGTTTTGCTTTTTCGTCTTTACTATACTTGTGAGCAGCTTGATTAGCTCTTCGTTGTCTCCCTTCATTGAGGCAAACTCTTTTTCGGTTAAAAAGTCACCCACCCTAAGCTTGGACAACCAGTAAAGGGTTTCGTTAGCCTCTTTCAGAGCAATGCTGTATTTACTCAAGAAATCCATAGGGCTCTGGGCATACTCCCCTTCCGAGATATTGGCACCAATGCTCGTACCGCTGCGTAGTACTTGCTTAGAGATTATATATTCACCTCTCACCTCGCGCAAGTGCCTGTACATCTTCACCACCCTGTCGGAAAAGGTATCAGCTTTAAGCTTTACTATGTTTTCCTTACGCTTCATCTTAATCGTATTAAGTTGCTTATGTAATCATAATTATTCATTATTCCTTGTTAATTCTTCATTAAACTAATCGAACCCCAGCTCCACGCGTGCCTCCTCGGACATCATGCTCTGGTCCCAGGCCGGCTCGAACACGAGGTTGATGTTTGCCGAACGGATGCCTTCAAGACTCTCTATCTTTGTCCTCACATCGTCGAGGATGAAGTCTGCGGCAGGACAGTTGGGAGCCGTGAAGGTCATGTCGAGGTCAACGGTGAAGTCGTCGGCCACCTCGATGCGGTAAATCATTCCCAGGTCGTAGATGTTTACGGGTATCTCCGGGTCGTAGACGGTCTTCAGCACATCCACAATGCGCTGCTCTATGTCGGTCTTTTGTTTCTGCTCCATGATGGGTTACGTATTATTACAGTTGTTTGATGCAACAAAGATAGCTATTTTTTCCAAGCCGCATTGATGCTGTCCCGCTTTTTATTTGCATCATGTCGGCCTGTGGCTGCTGCTTTCATGCCAGGTAAACCACTATCCAACGCACGTTCTTGCATCAAAACCCTACGAAAAATTTGCGCCTTCACGGGATAAAGAGTATTTTTGCAACAGAAATAACGAAACACATAACACGTTGTTCTGTAGACTGTTGACAATCAAATAAGAAAAAGAATGGATAACACTACTTACGAAACCGAACGCACAATGGTGCTGCGCAAACTGCGGCTAACCCTCCACACGGGACGCCTGCTCATGGAGAGCATGGCTGACACGAGCCGCATAGAGCGCAACATGATGCGCATGGCCGACCATCTGGGGCTGCCAACAGAGAAGATGCACATCTTCACAGATTTCCACAAGCTGGGGCTTAGCCTCGACACAGAAGACAACAACCCCATCACGCTGTTTTGCCCAGGCGAGCGCAAGGGAGTGAACATGGCGGTAATCAACGACGTGAGCCACCTGTCGTTCAAAGCTATCAACGAAGAATACACCGTGGAACGCTGCGAGGAAGAACTCAAACTCATTGAAAGCCGGAAGCGCAGCTACTCGCCGTTGCTCACGGTGCTTGGCGGCGGTGCTGCCTGCGGCGGCTTCTGCTTCCTCTTTGGCAGCGACTTCATCGGAGCAGTCTATGCCTCGCTTGCTGCAATGATGGGTCTGCGCCTGCGCCAGATGCTCCACGCCAGAAAGCTCAACGGCTATTTCGTCACCTGCGTGGTGACATTCTTCTCCACGCTGATAGCCTGGATGCTGGCTCTTCTCTCGCAGCAGGCGGCTGTGTCGGCCAATCTGCCTGACTTCCTTTCAAGCCAGACACCCTGGCATCCGCTGATGGCCTGCACGCTGTTCATCATTCCCGGTATTCCGCTAATCAACTTCGTCAGCGATATGCTCAGCGGCCACACCCTTGTGGGCATCGGGCGCGCAGTGATAACGCTGCTCACCGTGCTGTCGATGGCCTTCGGCATCGCTTTCGCCATAAAAGTATGCGGCATCGACAACTTCGTACACGACCTCAGCATGACTCCACACCACTCCTACTTGGGCTATTCGCTGGGCGCAGCCACGGCGGCAGTGGGCTTCTCCATGCTATTCAACACACCTCCACGACTGTTGCCTATAGTAGCATTGGGCGGAATAGTGGCCGTCTGCACGCGCAACTTCGTCAACCTTGATGCCTCGACAGGCAACATTGGCCTCGGCCTCGGCCCCGTGTTAGGTTCCTTCGCCGGCTCGGCACTGGTCAGCCTGCTCTGCACAACAGTGGTGCGACAGCTCAACACTCCCCACCACTGCATCTCCATTCCCAGCGTCATACCAATGGTTCCGGGAGTGCTCATGTACCGTGCGCTGTTTGCCTTCATCGACATGAACGGAGTGGTGGGCGAAGTCACCTACGCCATGTTCAACGCCATCAACGCCTCGCTGATAATCTTGTTCATTGCTGTTGGCGTAGCCATCCCCAACATTTTCTTCCCACGCATGATGGACGGCTTGCCTAATATTATAAATAAGGTAAGAAGAAAGTGGTAGCCTCGGGGCTACAGCCGTCCCTGTTCTTGGTAGCTATAGTAGGCTCCGTCTGTGACGATCACGTGGTCGAGCAGATGGAGCCTCATTGTTTCGCAGGCTTTCCTCACCTTCTCGGTCACGCCGTCGTCCTGTCGGCTGGGCTTGATGTTGCCCGAGGGGTGGTTGTGGCAGAGGGCCACCACGGTGGCATTGGCCAGCAGAGCCTCGCGCATCACCACGCGCACGTCGATAGCCGTCTCGGTGATGCCGCCCTGCGAGATGCGCACGGCCTTGATAAGCCTCAGGTGCTGGTTCAGCAGCAGTGCCCATGCCTCTTCCTGATAGAGGTCCTGCATCCGTGGGTGCATATAGTTGTATATGCTGACGGCATTGTCCATGCATGGTCGCTGCTGTGCCTTCTCCATGGCGCGGCGCTTGCCCAGCTCACAGGCGGCAAGCAGGCTTACGGCTTTAGCCTCGCCAATGCCGTTATAGGCACACAGCTCGCGCAGAGTTTTCTTGCCCAGCGTGTTCAGGTTGTTGTCGCAGTCGGCAAGCAACCGCTTCATCAGTTCCACAGCCGTTTCCTTGGTGCTGCCCGACCCTATCAGTATGGCCAGCAGCTCGGCGTTGCTCAGCGCCTCGGCACCGAGCGACATCAATTTCTCGCGTGGGCGGTCCTCGGCTGCCCACTGGTTAATGTTAAGCTTTAAGCTCCCCTCCTCCTGGGAGGAGGGGTGCGAAGTTACGTTCTGCATTTTAAAGTCATATACGAATGATACCAGATTTTCTTGGCGTTTTCCTCATCAGATGTCAGTGCTTACGCAGAAAAAAGGGGGACCATGACGGTCTTCGGTATCACTACTGCATCCAATAATTTAGTATTGTCAGAAATGCAAGAAATAGTTTTCTCATTTATAGAAAGTTTTCTCGTAGGCCTGGAACTCGTCCTTGCCCAGCACCGAGCGCTTCCACCAGCTTTCGATGAAGCCCGTTCCGTAGCCGGTAAGCTGTATGAAGGCGGCAGGAACCGACAGCAGACCCACCTTCAGGCTCTTGCTGGCCAACGACGAGTCAGCAAAGATGATGATGCTGTAGAGCAGCAATGGCAAAAGTGCAGCCAATGCGCCTTTCCAACAACCCACAGCCAGCAACACCACAGCGAGCAGCAGCAGTGTGGCAACACCCAGAGTGAACACCGTTGGGAGCAGATGCACGAGCTTGAGGGTGCCGGGATGGCGCTTCTCAAGGTTGATGCGGGCTATGCCGCTGTTGTAGACTTGCCGCCAGAACTTGCGGAAGTCGGTGCGCCGCTTGTGCCACACCCATGCGCCGGGGAAGAGCTGTGGCTCGTAACCCGCCTCGACGATGCGGTAGGAGAAGTCGATGTCCTCGCCAAAACGCATCCGCGTGAAGCCACCAAGCTGCCGATACACGTCGGCACGTATGCCCATGTTGAACGAACGGGGATAGAACTTGTCGAGCTTCTTCTTGCCGCCGCGTATGCCGCCGGTGGTGAAGAAGGAGGTCATGGAGTAGGAAATGGCTTTCTGCACGGGGGTGAACGCCGGGTGAGCGGCATCGGGACCGCCGAAAGCGGCTATTGGAGTGGCGTCATTGCTGCCCGAAGCAAGTGCCTCGTCGACAGCCTTGATATAATCATGGGGCAGAACGACATCCGAGTCGACCACCAGCAGGTAGTCACCCGATGCTCGTTCTGCCCCATAGTTGCGGCTCTGCCCCGGGCCGCTGTTGGGTTTGGCGAAATACTTCAGGTCGAGGCGGTCCTCGTAGCTGCGGCACACGTCGCGGCAGTCAACCGTCGAACCGTCTTCAACGATGATAACCTCAAAGTCGCCGCTGCTCTGCGCGGCAAGGCTCTCGAGCAGCTCTGCCACCTCGTCGGGGCGGTTATACACCGGAACAATAACCGAGTATTTCATCTTTGCAGAGTCAAAAAAGCAACCAGCTCCTTACTCCTTCACGCGCTGCAGGTAGCTGCCGTCGCGAGTGTCAACCTGAATGAGGTCGCCCTCGTTGATGAACAGCGGAACGCGCACCTCTACGCCAGTCTCCAGCGTAGCAGGCTTGGTGGCATTGGTAGCGGTGTCGCCCTTCACGCCCGGCTCCGAGTGGGTGATGCGCAGGTTGGTCTTCACCGGCATCTCGGCATAGAGGATGGTCTCGGTATCGGCATCGCTGACAACTTCAACCACGTCGCCCTCCTTCATGTAGTCCACACCGGTGATGAGGTCGCGGGCAATAGGAATCTGGTCGAACGTTTCCTGGTTCATGAAGATGTAGTCGCTGCCCTCCATGTAGAGGAACTGATAGGGGCGACGCTCCACGCGAACGTCCTCGAGAGCCTCGCCGATGTTGAAGCGCTTCTCGAGTACGCGACCGCTGACAACGTCTTTCAGCGTGGTGCGCATGATGGTGTTACCCTTGCCCGGCTTAACGTGCAGGAAGTCGATGCAGAAATACAGTTTGCCATCCATGCGGATGCAAGTGCCCTTCTTAATGTCTTGTGATTTAATCATAACGTGTTATTCTATAATGTGTTACTAATAATCAGTCCGATTGTGCCCTGTCCAGACCCGGAACAACTGCTCCGGCTACCGGCATGAGCCCCGAAATGCGGCGCAAAGGTACAAAGAAATAATAGAAAAACAGTTGATTTTTCAACTAAAAATAACTTTCCCTTTGGTTGTTTGAAAATAAATAAGTACTTTTGCACCCCAAATGCACTGCTTACGAGCGCAAATAATAACATAAAAAGCATATAACACAATGAAAAGAACATTTCAGCCGCACAATCGCCGCAGAGTGAACAAGCACGGTTTCCGTGAGAGAATGGCAACAAAGAACGGTCGCAGAGTACTGGCTTCGCGTCGCGCCAAGGGCCGCAAGAAGCTTACTGTTTCTGACGAGCATCATGGAAAATAGCTTTCGCCAAGCGGCGGAAAGCTCATTTGAGACAAAAGAGCGGAAAGAAGTGAAGCACTGACTCCACTTCTTTCCGCTTTTTTGTCGTGTCAGCTGCCCCAGGGCCATCCTGCAGCACGCTCTGCAGAAAGCCACAAGCCCCTCGTCTCACGACAGCAAAGTCCTCCGCGTGCAACGGTCTGAGCCTCACGACGTTACAAAAGCGGTTTTTCAATCAACCAAAACAACTTGTTTTGGTCTCCAGTTTGGTACTTATTGCAATGCAATTTGGCCCTTATTGCAAGGCAAAACAACTTGTTTTGGTTGAAGGCAGCTAACTGGCTGGCAAAAAAAACAAAACTTTCAGCCGTTGCTTTTTGCTTTGTACTCACTTATTCGTACCTTTGTCAGCAGTCAGGGCAATAAACTTGCCTGCCATGACACCTATAACTATTATACGATAGCACCGCTATGACTATAAAAAAGCTTCTGAAAAAGTTTTCCAGCACCTACGTATGGGGGCACGTCGTTGCCGTTGCCATAGTCGTGGCTCTGCTGGCGATAGGCGTTAGATACGGTCTGGCTTCCTATACCAGGCACGGAGAGTCGATTGTCGTTCCCAACGTGGTCCACATGCAGTATGCCGCTGCCAAGGCCAAGCTCGACTCTCTTGGGATTGCTCTCGTGGTTAACGACACTGCCTACTTCAAGAACCTGCCGCCCGACTGCATCATCGAGCAGGCTCCAGTGATGGGAAAGAGGGTGAAGCCGGGCCACACCATCTACATAACCATCAATTCGGCAGGCTCGCCGACGCTCGTCATTCCCGACGTTATCGACAACGGCTCGTGGCGCGAGGTGCAGGCAAGGATGATGTCGCTGGGCTTCAAGCTCGGCGAACCGCAGTACATCCCCGGTGAGCGCGACTGGATATACGGCATCACCGTCAACGGACGCCCGATAAAGACGGGCGACAGGGTGTCAGCCGATGCCAAGCTGATATTCCAGGTGGGCGACGGCACACGCAGTGCCACCGACAGCATAAGGTCGGAGTTCAGCCAGGACGACTTCCAGTACGAGGAAGTAGAGGTTGAAGAGCCCATCTACGAAGATGTCTACGAAGAAATCGAGGTGCCTGCCGACGAAGAGGAAGGCGGCGCACCAGCCGAAAAATCAGCCGCCCCATGACAAGCAACGCCTTCGACAACGAGGAAGAGCTGGCCGAGGGCTGCGGCCTTGATGCCGCCGACGAGGACCTGCTCTACGAGCACTTCCGCATCACCGTGGACCGCGGACAGGTGGCCACGCGCATCGACAAATTTCTGAGCGAGCACTTGCAGCACTCGAGCCGCAACCGCATACAGAAAGCAGCCGAGGCAGGTGCCATCTACGTCGACGGAACGCCCGTGAAGAGCAACTACAAGGTGAGGCCGGGCAACGTGGTGACGCTGATGCTCGACCGTCCGCACCACGACACGTCGATAGAACCCGAGGAGATAGCCCTCGACATAGTCTACGAGGACAGCGACCTCGTAGTGATAAACAAGCCGGCTGGCATGGTGGTGCATCCGGGCGTGGGCAACTTCCACGGCACTCTGGTCAACGCCATAGCATGGCACCTGCGCGACAATCCCGACTACAACCCCAACGACCCGGAAGTGGGGCTGGTGCATCGCATCGACAAAGACACCAGCGGTCTGCTCGTGGTGGCCAAGACGCCGGAAGCAAAGCGCAGCCTGGGTCTGCAGTTCTTCAACAAGACCACCCACCGCAGCTACAACGCGCTGGTGTGGGCCAACTTCGTGGAAGACACCGGGCGCATAGAGGGCAACATAGCACGCGACCCCAAGGACCGCCTGCGCATGACGGTGCTGCCGCCGGGCTCTGAGCTGGGCAAGCCGGCAGTGACCCACTACAAGGTGATGGAGCGTTTCGGCTATACCACGCTCGTGGAGTGCATACTGGAAACCGGGCGCACCCACCAGATACGTGCCCACATGAGGCACATCGGCCATCCGCTCTTTGCCGACGAACGCTACGGAGGCATGGAGCTGCTGCGCGGAGAGCGCACGGCAAGCTACCGGGCATTCGTGCAGAACTGCTTCAAGCTCTGCCCCCGACAGGCGCTCCACGCTCGCACGCTGGGCTTCGTACATCCAAGGACGGGGCAGCAGATGGACTTCACGTCCGAACTGCCCGAAGATATGCAGCTGCTCATAGCCAAGTGGAAAAGATATATAAAGACAACACACACATAAAAAAAAGACAAACACTATTATGGAAATTTTGAAACGCAAGATAGCCATCGTCTGCGGAGGCGACTCGTCTGAATACGAGGTGTCGCTCCGCTCGGCACAGGGCCTCTACTCCTTCTTCGACAAGAACCGCTACGACGTGTATATCGTAGACATGAAGGGACAGGACTGGCACGTTGAGCTGGACAACTACGAGACGGCACGCATCGACAAGAACGATTTTTCGTTCAAGGTCAACGGCAAGACCGTGTGGTTCGACTATGCCTACATCACCATCCACGGCACTCCGGGCGAGAACGGCTACCTTCAAGGCTACTTTGAACTTATCGGCCTGCCCTACTCAACGAGCAATGTGCTGATAGAGGCACTCACTTTCGACAAATACATCCTCAACAACTACCTCAAGGGATACGGCGTAAACGTGGCTCCGAGCATCCTTGTGCGCCGCGGCGAAGAGGACACCCTCGACGAGGAACGCATCGAACGCGAGATAGGCGTGCCGTTCTTCGTGAAGCCGGCAGCCGACGGCTCGAGCTTCGGAGTTTCGAAAGTGAAGGACATCGACCAGCTGGCTCCTGCCCTGCGACGGGCTTTCATGGAGAACAACGAGGTGATGATAGAGAGATTCATGGAAGGAACCGAAATCACCTGCGGCATCTACAAGACGAGCACAAAGACGGTGGTGCTGCCCATAACGGAGGTTGTCACCTCAAACGAGTTCTTCGACTATGATGCCAAATACAACGGACAGGTGGAGGAAATCACGCCTGCAAGGATCCCCGAGGATGTGGCCCGCAGGGCTTCTGAGATCACCAGCGCCATTTACGATATCCTGCACTGCAACGGCATCATCCGCATCGACTATATCCTCACCAAGAATGATGAGGGCGGCGTGCGCATCAACATGCTCGAGGTGAACACCACGCCGGGCATGACTCCCACCAGCTTCATTCCGCAGCAGGTCAGGGCTGCAGGACTCAACATCTCCGATGTGCTTTCTGAAATTATCGAAAACCAATTCTGAATATCCACGCCATGAGAACACCCGAGATCTTCGACCCCATCCGCCCCTACGACCCTGAAGAACTTCCTGCAGCATACGATAAACTGCTTGCTGACGAGGGATTCAGGGCTGTC
>ODAJ012142804.1_pt1 | contig 29147 bp, 48 predicted proteins | sample 1539241 | NCBI WGS metagenome assembly ODAJ01 (sample SAMN02144231, study PRJEB22623) | gut metagenome | biome: sheep rumen | host: Ovis aries | place: New Zealand
TTTTTTTTTTTTTTTCGCGGGAGGAACATGGGCAATAATGAGAACCAATCAACATTAAAGGAGGTTATAAACTATGCTGTGGAATTTGTTATTTGGAAAAGAGATGGTGTTTGAGCTTGATCTCAAAGTGGACGATTATTTCGATTGGATCGACAAAACTGTTGAGATATTCCACATAATCAATAAATATGATACGATACGAAACAGAATGTTGTATCACATAAAAGGATTTATGCGGAGCGGTCTCCCGGTTGTGTACTTTCAAACGTATGAGTATAACGACGGATGGAACAAGCAAACAGTAAGGATCAAATGCAGAGAAGCGGCATGGAACGATTTGAGACGGCTTGATTGGGTCACTCACATACAGCGGGTATAACAAAGCCCGCTTTTTTTCGCGTAAAAAACACGCTTGTTAGTGAAGAGGAGGACTGGAATGTCCTAAGGAGATTATGCAGGAGGCATTAAGGATGAGGCATATGGTGAGAGGCCATAGCGCATGATCGAAAGCAAAACGCCCTCTTTAGGAATGTAGAAGTGTTTAGTGGGAACGGGACGAAAGTTCTGGCCGTTCGATCCGGCACGCATTCCTTATAATTTTTCTTTTAAGAAAGGAGCAGGAGCATGAGAACTGATCTGAGCATTGATCAAGAAATCGAAAGGCTGTATGAAAAATGGGGCGAAGACAACCTGATTCAAAAACTCAAATACGAAAGCAAAAAGGCAATGTATGGAGTGCGAATGGCCAGTAATGACCAGCGCTTGAAGAAAGTGATTGATGATATCACAAAAGTATTTATTGATTACTACGAGAAAGAATACGACCAAAAGCACAGTGAGAATAACGGCAAGCAATAAGTATAAAAAGAAAGGAACACCACTATGTTCAGAAACGCATTCAGCCATGAGGTCAGCCAGAGCGAACTCAACTATCTCCGCAGCCAAGGGCTCAACAACCAGCAGATCGCGCAGCGGGTCGGCTGCAGCAGAGGAACAATCAGCAAGTATCTGCCTTCACAGCGGAAGCCGAGGGTCCGGCTGAGCCAGGAAGACAGGCAGGATATCCTGAAACTTTACAACGATGGCGAATCGGTGAAGGATATTGCCGATGCTTACAGCTGCCATATTACAACTATCTACGATACGCTGAAGGCTCTTGGCGCCGAGATCATAAGAGGGAAGAAGCAGGCCAAACCGAAAGAAGAACCAATGCCTGAACCAAAGAAGGAAGCCGCTTTGGAGCAGTCCGGAAGCCATAGCGCAAAAATGACGGTCTACCAGATTGGTCTGTACGATGGGCGGTATGGTGTTTATAATGTCAATTTGACTGAGCATAAGGTGGAGTTTCCTGATCTTCCGAAGACGATGGAAAAGCAGGAACTCGGCTTTTATATTCGTGACCTGATGGAGATCTGGAAGGAGATGTGAGGAATGACAAAAACATCGATCCCACTGTTCTTGCCGTTCAAAGGATGCATGGAATGCGAGAATCTCGACCTCGACGTGAAATGCACTGATTTCTATGCAGATAACCGGATTGCATCCAGATATATTGAAGTCCGCTGCGCTTCCGAAGATATCTGTACAGGCATCGCAAAAGTGATTAAACAGAATCCTGATTTCTTTAAAGAGGAGGACACAAACAATGACACTTGACCGCGCGATTGACCTGATGATCAATGAGCAGATATGCGTTGAGAAAGCATCCGGCAAATACCTGAATCAATACGGCGAGCTGGTTGAATCGGAAAATCCACCGTGCAAACGGGATTGTCTGAACTGCCCTTTGCTGCAGGACGACGAAGAGTTACTTCGTGCGTATGCATACGTGACCAATTTTCTGACTGTAAAGCATATGATGATAAAAGGAGAACGCAATGAAACACAAAATGCCGCAAAGAAATGAGCATAATGGAGCCTTCAAGCAAATGCCATGCCACGCGGACAGCCTTCCTGCCTTCAGGGAGGCTTTTCCTACGCCGGACAAGATCGACTACGATGGGGCAAAAGCGCTTTCCACAGCCATCCTGCTGACGCTGGCCCAGGATTACTATAATGTATGCATGGATAAGCCGGTGCGGGTGGCATATGGCACGTCTATCACGTCCTATCCAAAGTATACCTTCGACCAGCTCTGCGGGAAGGAGCTTTGCGAGCGGTTCTTCAAATCTGAGCTGTTCGAGGCAATCACGGATATTCATCCGGACTTCTTCCGCCGTAAGATCATCGAGTTGCGTAAGGCTGGTCTTGGACTTCCGAAGATCAGCGATTACCAGACAGGTACAGGCAGCTGTGTGGTGCCGTCGAGACATATGCAGAGGGTGCACAGGCATGGAAAGCATTGACATGGGTGCTCCGAATCCGTACAATAGGGATGAGGTCGTCAGTCAGCTCATGACGCTCGCGGCGAAGCTTGAAAACAGCATATCTCCCGTCTTTGGCGCGGAAAGTGAGAATGATATGCCAAAACGATTGGCTCAGAAGCTTCTTGTTGATGGCAAAGAGCGCTGGGTACACGGATATTCTGTGCAGGAGTTATTCGATAACTATGTAAAACTGCTGGTTAAAGAAGGTATAGTAGAAATGGTGGATGAAGACGATGAGATGCCAAACTTTGGAACATACCTCAATGCATTTTATGAAACATTCAAGCAAAAACAGCAGTCAAACACTGTTATCAACAGAAAAAGAATTATCAGAAACCATATTGAACCTGCTTTCGGCGGCAAACGCCTGGACCGTATCCGAACTACAGACATCCAGCGATGGTTTAACAGTCTGGCTAAAACCTATTCCAAAGAAACCATCCTGAAGATCAAAAACATCATCAGTCCGGTCTTCGATGCCGCTGTGGAGGATGATATTATCGACAAGAATCCAGCGGCCAGCAAGCGAATCGAGATCCACGGCAAGGAAACCGTCCATCATAAAGCGATCCCGAAGGACAAGATGGCCGAAATCCGCGGATCACTGCCTGATATTCCGGATAATGAACGCCTAATGGCCGGGTTGCTGTCATATTCCGGACTTCGATTCGAAGAGGTTCTCGGCCTGCGCTGGGATGATATTTGCGATGAGTGGATCACTGTCCAACGCGCCGTAGTCCATCCGAAACGCAACCTTCCGGAAGTCAAGCCACCAAAGACCAAAACGAGCCTGCGGAAGGTCCCTCTGTGCGAAGATCTGAAACGGCTGTTGGATCCGTTGCGCGGTAAGGGCTTCATCCTTAATGCCGGAGATCCGGAGAAACCGCTGACCTACACCATGGCCAGACGCCTCTTCGACAAGATCCGTAAGCGCTTTAATATTCTGGAATTCACTGCGCATGACTTCCGTGATACCTGCGCTACCGAGTGGCGTGAGAACGGCATTCCGCTTGACGTAATCTCCCGTATGCTCGGCCATAGCAAAACCGAGACGACAGAGAAACGTTATGTGAAATACAGGACTGATATGATGGAGAAAGCGAAGGAGAAAATGGGATGAATAAGATCAAAACAGCAGAGCAGATTATTGTTCCAAATTTAAAAAACCTGCAACATAAGTACCCAGAAGAGGCGGAAACCTGGAAGCAATTCGCCAAACTGTACGGCATATTCGGCTTTGATATGGATCTTGATACCATGGACGTAGTCGAAGGGATGCCGATTTTGCATGTCCCAGCTTTGACGCCAAAGGATCAATTAGAGAATATGCCGTTTCCAGAACAGTTTTTAGCAGCAATAACGGCAATAAATAATGGCACATCTTATAACAAATACCATCTGGAAAATGTTATTCAGGCGCTTGAAGAAGCGATTCCATTTGTCGAGGAAAGAGGATTCATAGGCATAGGAAACATAATGCATGATGCACTGGGACTGCTGAAGCAAGAACCCGTTATGGTTCAGCAACGCGAGATTATGCGCATGTTATTCTGGTGTTGTGGTTCATGCGGTGCACCAATAACAGAAGGCGACAATTTTTGCAGGATGTGCGGGAGGAAAATGAAGTGGAATGACCAGAAAAAGATTAAAAAAACTAATCATGTCATACGGGGTGCAGAGGAATGATGCGGAAAAAATGATTACCAGGGCTTCAAGCATAGGGTTTAACAATGAAAGCATATTGAATGTATATCGAGTTTTTTTAGTTTCTAATATAACCGGAAGATTAATAGTCAAGCGCATGGAACAACTCAGAAAGCGCATGATGGAGGTGTTGCAATGATGTCGGATTGGATGCCATTGCCCGAATAGCCAGAGACTTAAATAGGAGTTTATATGCTGTTCAAAAGATTACGCAAAAAGCATGGGATGTATGACCTCCGAAAAGAAGTTGCTGTGTGGGTCGAGAAGAATATCGGTGCTGAATATGTTGACGAAGCACTTGATAAATACGACAAGATAAACAGCGGCGTTCCAATCGGAGGATTCCAAGAAACAGCAGTATTCCTTCGCATGATTGAGCAGATTAAAGCAGAGGCATTGACTTAAATGACACAAATATTTTTAATGCTATATTGCATTAAATAACACAGAAGGTTGGCGATATCGTGAAAGTACATGATTACATGGTATATGACGGTGAAATCACGAAGCCAGCAAGGTCTGGAGCGTGTTTTCATGGCGAATGCTGGTATACTTGTCCGTGGTGCAATAAAGCATTTGAGTATTGGGATACTCAATTTGAGCGAGGTTTCACGAAAGTTGAGGACAAATTATACCGACACAAGGAATGCGGCAAACTTGTGACAGTGATTTAAATAAAACTTTAAGAAAGAAGCAAAAAAAGGTGGTGAATATTGCATGATTGACAGGGAGAAAGTTATCAAAGGGCTGGAATGCTGTTCCAACGATAAACCATTTTATCATGCACATTGCGACGACTGCCCTTACAATGGACGCAATCCTGATAATCTTGGTGGATGCACAAAATTATATTGCGATGCGCTGGAGTTGCTGAAGCAAGAACCTGTTGCAGTTCAGCAACGCGAGATGATGCACATGTCATTCTGGTGCTGCGGTTCATGCGGTGCGCCGATAACAGAAGGCGATAAGTTTTGTAGGATGTGCGGGAAGGCGGTAAAATGGAATGACCAGAAAAAGATTGAAAAAAATGATCATGTCTTACGAGATACAGCGGAATGATGCAGAAAAAATGATTGCAAGGGCTTCAAGTATAGGGTTCAGCAATGAAAACATATTGAATGTGTATCGCGTTGCCTTAGTTTTCCATAAGACAGGAAGATTAATAGGAAAGTGCATGGAACAATTTAAAAAACTAATCAACGAAACCAAAGAGGAGCATGAATGACAGTACATCAGGAAATAGAGGAAAAGATATACAAAGAGCTGCTGAACTATAACGAAGTCCAGTTCTGGAGCGAATTGGACAGGATCGGAATACACGGACTCTTGCAAAGAGCGGCTAAAGTGTTGGATGAGCGAAAAGATGAATTGAAAGACCACTACTATTATTTAGTGGAATACAAGAACTATAAAACGCCGATGAAGGCAAAATGGCACAATGATTTTGGCGGTCATTGGGAAATTTTCATTGGAAATGGAAAACCCAACGAGTTCGTATACGAGTGGGATGACAATGATATAATCAAATCTTGGATACAATTGCCATCTGTTGCCACCAAAAATTTCAAGTGAAATGAGCCATTTTCGTGCCATTGTAAGCCCTGGAAATTGCCAGCAGGGTATGATTCCCTGTCCATGTTCCATGAAAATCGTCTACAATGGCACGTTTTTTGGCCAAAAATGGAAGAAACCCGCCCATTTCGGACAGGTTTCGCCAGAGCTGATGACCGGATTTGAACCGGTGACCTCATCCTTACCAAGCAGTAGGGGTTAATATTATGAGCGCTGGAGGCGGGAGATCATCAAGAAACGAAGATTGTTTAAGTTGACTGAAAGCGGCAGATGTAGTAAAATGGCCCAAAATGATGCATGGAGGCATGTGGAATGCAGGCGCAGGCCATCAAATGTCCTGGGTGCGGGGCTTATATTCAGCTGGTGGAAGGATTGGAAGTGCAGTTTTGCCAGTATTGTGGGACAAAGATATTCACGCCGAAAGCGGGTGATACAAACATCAATTACAGCTATCGTGGCGATGACGTAAATGTTGGAAGCGACTTTTTCGGCATCGGGAGAGCGGCGAGCAGTTATCATTCGGCAAAAGAAAACAAAAAGAGGATGGAGCACGAGCAACTGATGGAAATGCTGAAGCAGGATCGTGAAGAAGAAGCGTATCTGCGAGCGCATCCAGAAGAACGCAAAAGAAAAGACAGGGAATTCTTTATCGCATTTGGTATTTTCTTCCTATTTGCGCTATTTATCCTCGGACTTGGACTGTTATTCGGATACATGAAAAAGTAAAAATACGCGCGAAAAACACGCTCCTTAATGAGAGGGAAATCAATTCCCCAAACAGAAAGGAGCATTTAGTATGGAGAAACTGGTTAAGGTTTTGGCAGCACTGGTAGGACTGACTGGACTGGGAACGATTTTTGGACTCGCAAAAGGAAGGAAACGAATCAAGGAGCTTGAAGAGAAGACGACGAAAGGATTCTTCGATGTAAACGAGCATCTGAACACCTATGCGAATACAATGTATGGATTTCAAAAGGACAATTCCGAATGGGTAAAAGAATTTATGGAAAAGTACGACAAGGATCATGCAGCGATATACGACTGGGTGGACAAGAACAGGCGTGAACTCGATGATCAGATCAAGAAAACTCAGAAGGCCGCCCGATAATTCGGGCCCTTCTTTTTTTTGTTTTTGGCCGGAAAGGATATTTGCATATGATCTATTCGTATGACCAAATCAGGCAGCTGATGAAATGGCTTCATATCACGCAGACAAAGATGGCAGAAATGTTGGGCATCAGCCGGCAGACGATGAGCAAGCTGATGAATGACGAACAGGAAATGAAGAAGAAACACTTCCTGGCAATGACGTATGTACTGGACAAATACATGGACGAGCAAGGCATTGAGCATTCACTGAAGGACGGGGTCCTGCGCGTCAAAATGACAAAAATCGAACTGTTTTCCTTTTAAGGAGGGATATTTATGGATGACTATGAAGTGATTGAGAACCTGGTGGATGAGCGGGATACGCTCAAAGAGAAGCTGAAGGCCTATGATGAGTGGATGGACGACATGTTATATCTGGTTAGTGAAAGGCAGAAGGTACTGAACTCGTGTCCTGGGAGCTGGACAAGGTTTGAGAAGGAGATTGTCGCGAAGATGCACCAGCTGAACGATATTCGGGGGAGGCGTGAACTGTGACGATCTATATGGCATGGATCTGGGATGCGTGGTGGGAGCAGCAGATCCCGGTCGGGTGCTTCATGACGGAGCAGGAAGCGGAGGACGCTGTGGATATTCTGCTTAAGCGATGCGGAAACGGACTGACGGAAGAGCAGAAAAAGAGCCGCTTTGATGCATCGATCTACGAGTCAATGCTGGGGCGGATCATGCCGGAAACTGTCAGCTTCATCGCCGACTGACGCGCGAGAAACATGCCTCTTAATGAGACGAAAACGTCTGGTACTACAGGACAAAATGAAGGAGGCATGATTATGGGGATCATTGAAAAACTGAAGGTAAGGTTGAACATGCACGCCCTGCCGACAAGATGGCAGATGGAAGAACTGGAACGGGTATACTATGATATTCGCTGGGAGTTCGCAGATCTATATCGGAAAAACCGGGACCTGTGGGAGCGCGAATGGTGGCGGCTTGTGAGAGAAAACAAGCCGAGGCCACACTCCTACGATGCGTTCCGTCTGATCAAGATGAACGAGATGGCGAGAAAGATAACGGACTGGGACTGCCCAATGCGATTGAGTGTGGAGGGCGGCGACGACCTGGACCATGTGTGGATCAAAGCGACGAGCAAAAAATGGCCGGATTTCATTGTAACAAAATCGTACTATGAGTTGTAAGGATCAGGCAAAAGGAGCGAAAAAACAACGCTCCTTTTTTCTTTCGGAAAGGAAAACAGGATGGAAAGAGAGCATACAATCACATGGCATAATATTGCGGAGGACAAAGCGGATCTACCAGAATCAGATGAGTTCTGCCTCATCTACGTCAATACGGTATTTAGCGGCGAATACCTGACGGATGCCTTGTACGACAAGGAGCAACGCGTATGGTTTACCAGTAACGACGAAGGCGGAATTGAAGGTGTATATGGTATCGACGAAGTCCTCGCATGGACGCCATGGGGCAAGCTGATGTGGGATCGTTACGTTTAAAGTCTCTTTAAGTCACTGAGTTGGGTACTTAAAGTTTCTTTAAGTCACCAAAATAGCCATTTTAGCGGGAAAAACACGGTCAATAATGAAAGGAGGCGACGACTATGTTGCTGAACGTATTTATTATTGTAAGTGTTTACCTGACGGTATACCTGATCGGAAGCGGAATCTGCATGAAGTACGTGACAGACTGGATGAGGAAGATGAATGAGAAGCACTTCGGGTATTACGGCTTGATGTTTGATAACAGGCAGACGGATGAGCAAAGGCTGCGTGTTGACCTGTGTAACAGCGAGCTGAACGACCTGAGGGTGTTCGGAATGAAGATCCAAAGTCGAGTCTATCAATGGATGGCGATGCTGTTCTGGCCGGTCATCGTACCGATCGGAGTGACAAGAATTGTAAATGTCGTGAAGAAATGGGCAAAAGCATAACTTTCAACAAAAAGGAGCGGAAAAGCAACGCTCCTTTTTATTTTTAAGGAGGATATTATGGAACGGGTCAAAAAAGTGTATGAAGTCATAATCACACTCAAGCACAAAAACGCGGCAGCAGACGGCGAGCTTAATATGAAATTCTACGGAAACATCGAGCTGGCCATGTTGGAAAGCCGCCGAATGGAGGACGCGATCCGCGCAAAATTCCCTGAAGGGACGGAGATCAGTGTGGATATCGTACCGTGGAGCGTGGCGTACGATGTCGAGATTCCGGCCGACGCATATATAGAGGAAGTCGAAGACCTGTACAACGACATGTTCAAGGAGGAAAAAGACAATGCCTGAAGCGGAACGGGACAAGTACCTTCTTGAGCTGTTCAAGGAGTCGTTCGGGGCTCTGAGGAACAAGATCGAGAGCTACGAACACGAGGGACCGAACACGATTCGCGTGAAGCTGAAAAAAGGGGACTTCTACGCCAGCGGACAGACGTATATTTTTGGAGACAACGGCTGCGACCAGCTGAGCCTGCACATTGTGAAACATCCGGCCAACGAACGGGTGTAGCGCGAGAAACATGGATATTAGTGAAGAACGGCTTCATGAAGAAAGGAGACTTGAAAATGAAGTTGATGGAAAAGATTAAATTGGCACAAAAGATCAAGAAGAATAACGATATTGAGGAGACAATCGCGGCCATCCAGGAAAGGATGAAGCACGGACTGAATCCGCAGTCTGAGGAGTATAAGCTGCTCCAGAAGGCTTATCAGCAGAAGGCCAATGAACTGACAGATATTCAGAAATCGATCAACGGTTTGCAGAACGATTCGACTTATTGTGAGTTCGGAACGAACGAGTGGAAATCTATTCGCTCGGACATCGAGAACGAACAGAGACGCGAAAAGGCGGTCTTGGAGGAAATGTTGAAGATCCAGGAAAAGATGGGCGTTCCGAAGCCCGGGAGTGAAGAATTCGACAAACTTCGCAAGCAACTCGAGCAGGAATTGCGAAACAAGAAGTTGGTCAAGGAGATGCGGTTCATGGGACTTTCGCCAGATAAGATCCTGATGGTGCTGGTTATTATCGGTATTGCGGGATTCGGCTTCGCGCTGGATACGGAGAGCCCTAAAGCGCTCAAGATCGCGCAATTTGCATTAAAACTGCCAATCGTTAAAGTGTGACGACTGATATTCGAAAAGAACAGACGACGGGCAAGTCGTTCTTCAGACGGAAAGGGACCGAAAAACGGATCCCTTTTCTTCTGCCAAAACGAAAGGAGATATTTGAGATGAAATTCATTACACTGACGAGCTATATGACTGGAAAGAAGATCCACATCAACATCGCGTTCATTGTGGAACTGCAGGAGATGGACAACTGCCAGGGCACCCGGGTGGTACTGAACACGAGCAGCAACACGGCCAGGATCGTGAAGGAGAGCGTGGAAGATATCCTGAGCCTGACTGAAAGCATTTACGCTCCAAAGGAGGACACGGAGTCTGGCTACCGTGAATACGAGGACCTGCTGAAGCCAAAGTACCGCGTGTAAAACATGCATCGTAATGAGGACCTGAAAGGAGGTACTGATTATGAGCACGGTGATAAAATGGGTGGCAAAAATCGGTTTTACGCTTGGAACGATCTGGTTGGAGGCCAAGATGATAGACAAAGTTCTTGGCAAATATATTGAAGATCGGCCGCAGCAGGAAACCGAGGCAAAGCCGGCATATGTTGTGAATGAGCAGGAATCGACCAATAGGGTTAAGTGATTTATGGCAAAAAGAGGAGCAAATCTGAACAAGCTCCTCTTTTTATATTTCAACTCTTGAAAGGAGAAAAGAAGCTATGATGTGGGACAAGGTGATCCAGGTAGGCGTAACGGCGGTATGCGTGATCGCTGGAGGGATCGGATTGAAGGTCTGCTCAAACCAGAAGAAGCTGGCTGACCGTTTCGACGCGAGCGTAAAGGACCTGGCGACGATCTCCAAGGACAAGATCCAGGAGGCCGTGGTGGAGCGTGCTGTGAGATCCGCGGCGCACGAACAGCTGAGCCGCTGCATGGAACGAATCAAGGCGGACGTGGAATCTGACGCGAAATCACAGCTGGATCTGCAAGCGCGGAAGGCCGTGCTTGACGCAAAGAATGATATTGCTGATTCCGTCAGCAAAAAGATCGCCGAAGAGGTGGCGATGATCGACATCGACGACCTGAAGAAATCCGCCAGGGCGCGCGCCGAGGAGAAGATCGTTAGCAAGTTTGACGGGAGCCTGGACGACATCCTGAGCAAGTACAACGAAAACCTGGCCAATGTGCAGCGGATTTACTCAGGGATCGCGGACGCCATTGGCAAGACCAAGTCTGCCGGAAAGGAGATCAAGTTCTCCCTCGACTGATATTCGCGGCAAAAACATACTTAATAATGAAGGAACAGGATTCATGGGAGTATAAACCCGGTGGATGGCGGCCGAACTCGAAGAGGCCGTTTTTAAAACTACCCACCTAACTCGGCTAATGGTAAGCCGCCGGAAACGGAGATCACGGTTCGATGCCGTGGGATGAACCTGTTCCTTCTCATTTTTGACCTTTTAAGGAGGATATTTATATGGAAGAAATGCAGACAAGCGGCGTCTACACCTGGCAGCCAGGAGCCACGAGGTTCGTGACGATCCGGCTCAAGCGTATGTTTACACTGAACGACCTGAGGATATTGTACCGCATTATCCGTATCAGCCGTTTCGCGAAAATCAAGCGGGATGATGAAGAAGCCATGGCCCGCGAAGACCTTGCGCATCCGGTGGCCACATACCGCTTTGTTGTTCGGGACCCGATTTACCTGAATGACGGGCTCCGCATGATGCATTCCCTGATCAAGGGCTTCACGAGCATCGTGGACGATATTCCGGATGAAAAGTTTACGGCACTGATGAAAAAGACAGAGGAAAAACGGATCGGCAAATCGACCTTCAGCGTGGAAAACATGCCTCTTACTGAAGGAGGTGGTCGAAATGACGATCAAACTGAAGATTGACACAAAAAAGGAGTGGTTTGGGCTGTGCACCGAACTGGTGAACGCGGGGCTCCTCAGGGACGTGAATGCAAACGACATCACGCTGCCGGAGGACGCGTTCCCGCTGGAGATACCGGTGAATACGGACGGACTGCTGCAGATTTTGAACAATCCGCTGGTGAAGACGCATAAGAAGAAGATCGACCAGGCTTTAACAAAGGAAATCAAGAAGATCAAGCCCGGACTGGGCTGAAGGCATGGGCCTGTGGAAACACGGGCCTTTCCTTTTTGCATAGATATTTACAGATGAAGGAGGTGAAATGATGGACAACTTCCCGTTGATGTTCCTCGGTCTGCTTGTGGCATTCGGACTGGGCTATGAGCTTGGACAAACAGCCATGCTGCGGCGTATCCGGGCAGTGCTGGACCATATGGCCGAGAAATTCAAGAAAGCAACGAAAGAGATTGAAACGCATAAGGAGAAAGAAGTATGAGCACACTGGGTAATCTGAAATTTCTGAAGCCGCTGTATGTTGGCGGAAAACGGCTGATCCGTTTCTCAAGAAAGAACTCTAACTGGATATTGGCGATCCTGAGCACGCTTGGGCTGCTGGGTACTGCTGCGACCTGCGTGGATGCCACGATCAAGGCGGTAAAGCTGTGCGAAGAGAAGCAGGCTGTCGGGGCGAAGGAGGTCATCAAGACGGTCTGGAAGCTGTATGTCGCGCCGGGATTGTGCGTGATCGCTACCACAGCGATGATATTGGAGAACGCGCATGTGAACGCGAAACGGCTGGCAACTGTGACAGGACTGTATGCCGCAAGCCAGGCTGATATTAAGGCGATCAAAGAGAAAATGCGCGAGATCGTCGGACCAAAGAAGGCACAACAGGTGGAAAACGCTGTCGCCACCGAGGAAATGAAGAAAACAGAGTTCACGGAGGCTGACGTCGCACAAACCGGGCATGGCAACCAGCTGTTCAAGTTCAAGCTTAATGGACAGCTGTTCAGGGCGTGTCCGGATTATATTGAGCTGGTCATGAAGCAGTTCAACGACCTTTGTGCAAGCGAGCCGGACCAAACGGCTTATATCCGCTACCTGACGGAGAAATTTCACATGCGGGAGAGCGACATCGACAACATGTACTATGACCTTGCCGACCTGTTCATGGACGGGATTAAGTCGATCAGAGCGGATATTTCGCACACGGAATGGATGGAACTGAACGGAAAGCAGGAAGTGGCGGCTGTGCTGACGCTTGACCCTGCACCGATGTATATGTGATGGAGTATGTAAAATTCAGAAAAGACCCTCCTGATCCGCTGTACGTGTATCCGAGCATCGTGATCCACGGGCGGAAGTTCGACGCGGAGATCGTACTGAGCAAAAAGTTTGGGGATGCGAATGCGATGCACTGCGGGCGCATCCTTTCCTTTATGCTGATGGAGGATGGCGAAATGCTGGCGTACTGGGGTAAGCGTGAATGGCATAAACAGGTGCCTGACATGGACGCCGAAGCGTACGTAGCGGCTTTATATTTTATCGGACGTTATAATGAAAACAGGGATGAACGCATAGAAAGGAGTTTAACGACCCATGAGCATCAATGCTGAAAACATGAACTGTGACAAGCTGCAGCAGCTGGAAAAGGATCTCCGCGATATGGAGGTGGCCTATGACGAGCTGGTGGAAAAGTATGAGCGTACGAAGGAGATCAATGAGGAGCTGAATGAACAGCTTACGTGCAGCAAAAAGGACTGCGAGCGGTGGCGAAATGAGTATTACAGCAATCGGGAAGTGCTGGACAACAAGATCAACGACTGCATGGCATTTTGTATAGAGCGGGACAAATTGGCAGAAGAGAACCGTGATTTGCGGTTCAAACTGGAAAAGACACACGACTTCGACTGGTGGAAGAACAAGGTGAACCAGCTGAAGGGTGAACTGCAGGAGCAAAAGGATAGATATTTGGAACTGGAAAAAGATTTTGATAAAATCCAGAACCATCATCATGAAAAGAACAAGTTTGATGCTGATACTTTCGCTGAGCTTACCATCGATTGTGAAAAATTGAGGAATCTCAATAAGAGTCTCAACGACACGAACAATGTATTAAAAAAAGAGCTTAACGACAAGATCGATGACTGGATGGACGTTTGCGAGGAGCGGGACAAGTACAAGGAACTGAATCTTAACTTGCAACGCGATCTGCAGGAGCAAAAGGACGATTATACCGAGCTTAGCAAGGAGTTTAGCGATCTCTTGAATATAAGTACCAAAGATTTTGGAGAGATGCTTGTGGACAGCCTCGCCGAGACCGACGCTAAAAAGATCAAGAATTATATCCTCGACATTGTCGACCGTGCTGTGGCCAAGATGCCGGGAAAGGAGGACTGATATTTGTGGCGAGAATGATTCCGATCCGGACCGTGGACATGTACTGGAAAGACTTCGTGATCCACGGGATCGACGCCAAGTGGGGCGCAGAGAAGACCAAAAAGAAACTGCTGGACGCGTTCCGGCAGGAGATATTGCAGCAGGTGATGCTGCGGACCGGGTACGACAACATTCAGGAGATCCCGCAGGAGAAGCAGTTCGAGGATATTTCCAAGTCCGTCCTCGCACAGACGCAGAAGCGCTGGGACAGCCTGGTGAAGCGCTGCCGCAAGTATAAGGAAACGGCGGACATCATCAGTGAGAAAGACCTGATGGAGATGGACCTGAACGCGCAGGAAAACGCGTAAAAAACACGCCTGATAATGAGGAACGAAAGTTCACTCAAATATTACAAAATCGGAGGAATGTATTATGACACCTGAAGAACTGGCTAAAATTGAGGAAAACGGAACTGGCAACGGACAGCAGGGGACGCCTGCGCAGGAACCGACCGACGGACAGAAGAAAGGAGAAGACAAGAAGAGCTGGTGGCAAAAATTGGGCACAGCAGCGAAGATCGGAGTCGTGACCCTTGGTGCTGCCGTGGTCGGCGCAGCAGCGTACGGCATCAGCCTGCTGATCGGAGGCAAGGACGACGACGAGCCGGTCGCTATCGGTGACGGAACGGACGACACGACGACTGAGTGATATTTGGACCAACGTAATTCAACGACAAAAGGGGCATTATACAAGCCCCTTTTATTTTCACTTTGGAGGGTATTATGGAAGCCAATATGGATAAGTACACGCTGAAGCTGGTCAAAAAGGAAGAGATGAATGATGATTTCCTGCCAGATATCTGCGGATTGATCGCCGGATGCTGCGCTTCTGCCGTCGTTGGCGTGGTCATTGGAGAGTTCATCAAGATGGATCGTCTGACCAGACTTGGGAAACTGATCGCCATAATCGGTATGGGCGGCCTCGGTGGATCGATCTCAGTCCGCGTCGGAGAAGACACAGCCTATGCTGTCAGGGAGCTTCTCGACACGATCGGTCGCATCCGGGCCGCGATGAAAAAGCAGGAAGAGGTAGGCGTCGATGGAGGAAAGTAACAGCTTCATCGTCACTAACAAAGCCGAACCGCCTAAGCCGGATATTCAGGAACGGGTCAAAGAACTCAAACAATTCACCGGCGTCATGAACGGTAAAAAGAAAAAGCAGAACGAGTTTCTGACATGGATCTGCGACATGTTCTTCAGCGGACGAACGGTCAAGCAGGTTCTGAAGGAAGCGTTCAAGAACCAGATCGCACCGCAGATGAAAGATAATGCCCGCAACGGCCTGATCGCTATTATGGACTTATTTCTGTACAAGGACAACGCTGCCATAAGCAGCCAGTCGGTGCCTGGAAGCTTCGTGACGAACTACGTCCAGTTTTCGAACCCGACGCAGGCGAACACTCAGACGCAGCTGCAGCAGAACCAGGAGAAGGACCGGAAAGATATCGAGAGCGGCTATGAGCTGCCAATGTTCGCGACGAAGCGAATCGCTGATGACTTCCTGCAGAGCATGAAGGCCTACGTCATGAAATACCAGACGATGTCTGTGTGGGAGCTGGCGTGGATGCAGTCAAAGAACATCAACTACACCTGGCAGAAGTGGGGCTGGGACAAGGAAGAGATATTGGCGATCAACGAAACGACCCACACGAACAACCAACAGCGGCCGTGGGGCATCATATTGCCAAAGGCGCATACGCTGGAATGATCTGAACGAAACGGAGGGGTTTCGTATGTACAAAGAACCCGTCTGTATGCAGGTCAGCTTATGGGAATGGCTGGCCAGAAAGGAACTGTATGGTGAAAGCATTAGCGAAAGTTACGAGCAGCATAGGTCGGAGCCTGATGCGCTGCAAGCCTGTGGCAAAGACGGTGATGAGCTTCTCCAGGCACAAGCCGGAGATCATGTCTGTGGCCGGCGGAATGCTGATCATTGGGGCCTTCGGATGGGCCATTTATGAATCGATCACGGTACGTGACGTGATGGACGAGACTGCCGGGGAAGTGAAGGCGCTTGAGGCGGAGTATGCTGCCAAATCTCCTGAAGAACAGGCTGCTGGCGCTGATATTCACAAGAAGGCACTCCGCAAGGTACGCATCAAGGGAGCGCTCAAGGTCGGAAAACGCTATATCGGTCCTGGACTGGCGCTGGCTGGCGGTCTGGTGCTCAAGAACGGAGCACTTGGGGTCATGAGGGGCCGCTATGTGGTGGCTGCCGCTTCCGCGAAGAGCTACAAGGATATTCTGGACTTCTACCGCGGAAACGTGGTGAAGGAGCAGGGCAAGGAAGCGGATGAGCGCTACATGCACGGTGTCACCGGCGAGCAGGTCGTGACGGATATTCATACGGACGACACGGGGAACAAGAGCATGGTCGCGCAGAAAGTGCCTGTGTCGGAAGGGATGCCGAAGAACCCGTGGCGCTTCGAATTCAGCGATACATACTTCAGCACCTATATGGATGACGTGGACCGCAACATCCACTTCATCAACGTGGAGCAGGAATGGTGGAACCACGAGCTTGGCCGGTATGACTTCGTGAGCATGTATGATGTCCTCAAGCACCTCGGCTTCCGCTTTGAGGTGATGCGTGATGGCATGACGAAGAAGCAGTACCGTGAGTGGCTGGAATTCGTAAGACAGCACGGCTGGTGGAAGGGCAGCGGGAAGGATGAGGTCATCGACCTCGGCGTGTACCGCAGCATCAACGAGCCGGCGATCACACGGCACAGTGATATCCTCTGGATCGAGATGAACTGTGACGGGAACCTGAGAGACATGTATAAAGACTGAGAGGAGATATTTGCATGAAACTGTGGCTGAAACTGCTTTTGACTGGGCTCGGCTGCTTCGGCGCCGGGTTCGCCATCGGTCATATGACCGGTAAAAAGGCACAGCAGAAAGAACTTTTGAAGATCGATGGCATCACGCAAGAGGAATTGGACCGATTGGCGGCGAATATGGAACAGGCGCTGGCGGAAGAGAAAAAAGAGGCTCCCGCCAGCCTCACTTCCGAGGGACAGCCTGCCGCGACGGATATTCAGGACGACGAGAAACGGGCCTATTTCAAGCTCTGGAAGGAAGAGGATACGCACGTGGAGCAGTATGACACCCGGACGAACGAGAGCCCTGAAGAGGCTGTCGTGACGGAGGAAGAGCAGGAAGAAGCAGTCGAGTACATGGAGAAGCTCAAGGATATCGAGCCGGCGACGATCCAGGACTGGGTGCGCTGGTCGAACCAGGCGGACGGAGAGTATGATCCGGTGGAGCTGATCTGGTATGAGAAGGACAACGTGGTGTGCAGCGAGGAGGACAACGAGCCTCTGGAGGATTCGGACAAGTTCCTCGGCTTTGATATCCGCGAGCAGTTTATGCTGGTGGATGACGAGCTGTCTGGGGATCCTGACGTCCGGATCGTTTATAACCACAAGAGCCGCAGCATCTTTTACATCCGTCGTTCCCGGGTCTCCTACGACAAGGTGAAACGAATGGAGGAATTCGAGGACGATGATGACGACGGAGGAGAGGATGACGTCGCCCAATGGATTAAGGGACGCCAATGATCCTTACTTCATCTGGTTATGCAGGCGCGTCGGAATAGGCCCTGCGAGGCCATACATGACGATGGCGCACCTGCTGCATTATATTCCGTTCAAGCCAAGCAAACGTGTACAGATGGACTACAACAGGGCCTACGACGGGCTCCAGCTGCGAGTCAAGTTCATGCAGAGGCACGGAGAGGAAGGCTCATCCGTGAACCGCGGGACCTGCACGTCGCTGGAGTTCCTCGTGGGGCTCTCTGAACGCATGGCCTTTCTGATGGACGAAGAGAACATCGGGTTTTATTTTTGGCAGATCATCCGGAACCTTCGGCTTTTGGGGCTGACTGACGATGTGTTCGAGGAAAAGCGCGGGGAATTCTTCGTGGAGGAGGCCATGCAGCGCGTATTCGACCGCAGCTACGGATCGGACGGCGACGGAGGGCTCTTTCCGCTGCGATATCCGAGGGAAGACCAGCGGAACGTGGATATCTGGTACCAGATGCAGGCGTGGCTGGGCGAGCGGTATGAGATACGGGGTCAGACTTATGGTGGAAGTAACGAATGAACAGAACCTCGGTGTGCCGCCAGGAAGATATTACACGATGGTGGAGTTTTCGATCGTGCAGGGCGTATACCCGGTGACGGTCCGCCAGTGGAAGAAACGTGGACGGATATCGACGGTTCAGCTGTTTGGGAAAACGTATGTGCCGGAGTCCATGGAGCCGACCAAAGGGACGCCAGGAAGGCGAAAAAAGGACTGAAAAACCTGTAACAGATCGTTACGGGTTGTTACGTTTTTTTCGTAAACTGTAACACTCCAACGTGTAACGCACCGTGACGCGTTACAGGTTGTGACATTTTTTTGTCACAGCGTTACAGGTTTGCAACGTGTAACGTTACAGGTTTATATCCTTATGTGGTGGGCGTTTTCGAGGAAAACGTTACAGGTTGTGACAAAAAAATATTTTTTTTGGGTTGAATATAAAAAATTAAAAAAATTGGAAGCTACCAAAAAACGTGAAAAAAACGTAACAACGTAACAACCTGTAACGGGGCGTGACAGAACGGCCGCTTTTATATTGGTGGAGGGCACTGCAAATGACATGAATTTTTACAGTATCGAAAAGGTGACCAACAAGGACGGGAGCATCGAGCTCTATCCCGATTTCCATACGGACGACGAAAATTCCGACCTGATGGTTCGCGGCAAACAGTTCTACGCGATCTGGGATGCCGAGGCCAGGATCTGGTCGACAAACGAGTACAGCGTCCGGAAGATCGTCGACCGTGAGCTGATGCGGCAGCGGACCGAACTGGAGAACAAAGGGATCGGGCCGGTGAAGATCCGGAAGATGTCGAGTTACCAGAATAAAGTATGGAGTACCTATAAGAATTATATTTCCCAGCAGCCAGACCGATTCGTCGCGCTGGACGACAAGCTGACCTTCGCTGATACGGAGGTGAAGCGCGAGGATTACGTGAGCCACAGACTCAAGTATTCCCTGGCCCCGGCAGACCATCAGGCCTATGACGAGCTTATGGGCCTTTTATATTTGCCTGAGGAGCAGGAGAAGATCGAGTGGGCCATTGGGTCTATCCTGAGCGGAGACAGCCGGAAGATTGAGAAGTTTTATGTTTTGTACGGCAAAGGCGGTACCGGCAAGGGCACGGTGCTCAAGATCATCGGCCAGCTTTTCGAAGGGTACACGGCGGCGTTCGTGGCGAAGGACCTCGCGCAGAACAGCAAGGACTTCAGCATGGAAAGCTTCCGTACGAACCCGCTGGTGGCCATCGACGAGGACGGCGATCTGAGCAAGGTGGAGGATGCGACAAGGATCAACTCTATCGTGAGCCATGAGCGCGTGCTGATGAACGAGAAGGGCAAGCCACACTATCCTTATATTCCGCATTGCGTGCTCTTCATTGGCAGCAACGACCCTGTGAAGATCAAGGACGAGGAGAGCGGCCTGATCCGGAGGCTCATCGATATCGAGCCGAAGAGCAAGAAGGCCTATCCTGTGCCAGGAGCAAAGCACGCTGCGCTGATGAGCCGCATCCAGTTTGAGCTTGGCGGCATTGCATACCACTGCCTGGAGGTCTACAAAAGGCTGGGACAGAACTATTACGACCACTACCGCCCGAAGGGCATGATCTCGAAGACGAACGCCTTTTACAACTTCATGAAGGATTCGTGCGACGCGTTCATGCTGGAGGACGGGATCTCGCTGAAGAACGCCTATGATATGTGGAAGAACTACTGTGACGAGGCCGGCCTGGATTACAAGGCCATGCCGCGACTGAAGTTCGGATCCGAGCTGATCAACTATTTCAACGAGTTCTATGAAGTGACGCGCGTTGACGGCAAACAGGTGAGGAGCTGGTACACTGGCTTCAAGGCAGAAATGTTTGACTGGTACGGCGGAGAAGCGAGCAGGCTCAAGCAGAAGATCGATGAGAAAGCTTCGACAGCGTCTGCGGAGGAGCATGGCTGGCTTAAGATGGACAAGACTGTCAGTCTGCTGGATGATGTTCTGAAGGACTGCAAGGCGCAGTATGACGAGCACATGATCCCGTGGGACAGCGTGAAGACACGGCTCAGGGACCTCGACACCTCGAAGACGCACATGCTGATTCCGCCGGACTGGGTGCTGATGATGGACTTCGACCTGAAGAACGAGGCCGGGGAGAAGGACAGGCAAAAGAACCTGGACGCTGCGAACCAGTGGCCGCCTACCTACGCGGAGTTCAGCAAAAGCGGTGCCGGTATCCATTTATATTACCGTTTCAGCGGTGATCTGGCAGCGCTTGAGAGCCTATTCGCGAAGGACATCGAGGTCAAGGTCTACACCGGCAAGGCGGCAATCCGGCGTAAGGTCAGTCTGTGTAATGATCTGCCGATCGCGACCCTGTCCAGCGGGCTTCCGGTCAAAGCGAAGAAAGAGAAGAAAAACCAAATGGTGGATATTGCTGTCGTTGAACTGGAACGATACCTGACGAACTGCATCTTGAAGGCGCTGCAGAAGAAGATCCCTAACTGCCCGAGCACGAAGTCGAGCTGCGACTACATCAAGTATATTTTGGACGAGGCCTACGGCAGCGGGAAGCACTATGACGTGAGCACGCTGCGCAGCAAGGTCTACGGATTCGCCATGGGCAGCAGCAACAATAAAAGATATTGCACGGACCTGGTGCGGAAGATGCGCTGGTTCAGTCAGGACGTGAGCAAGCCGTCTGATGCCCCGAACAAGGGCACGATGGCGATCTTTGATATTGAGGTCTTTCCGAACGTCAACATGGTGAACTGGAAGATCATAGGGTATGGGCATCCGGTCATGCGCCTGATCAACCCGAAGCCGACAGATATCGAGGAGCTGCTCCGCTATGACCTGGTGGGCTTCAACTGCAGGAAGTATGACAACCATATCCTTCACGCGATGCGCCTTGGATATTTGCCTCCGCAGGTCTACGAGCGCAGCAAACTGTTGATCGACCACGACGGGGACGGGTACTTCCGTGAGGCGTGGGACTACAGCAAGGTGGATATTTATGACATGAGCTCCGAAAAGCGGAGCCTTAAGTGGTTTGAGATCCAGCTTGGGCGCGAGATGGAGATCCGGATGCATTATGCCTTTATGCTGAAGGAGCAGGGCATGGATATTCCTGCGATCGCGCAGGACAAACGGGTCGGCTTGCCGGAGGATGAGCTGCGTGAGTATATGGAGGGCAGCCGCGACTGGCACGTGCACCATCTGGAGCTGGGTATGAAATGGGATGAACCGGTTCCAGAAGAGGAATGGGACCGCGTGGCGGCCTACTGCGACAATGATGTACTTGCAACAGAAGCGCTTTGGCTGTCAAAGCCAAGGCAGGCGGACTGGACCGCGAGGCAGGGGTTGGCTAACCTGACCGGCATGAGCACAAATTCCACGACCAACAACCTGACAAGCGCGCTGATATTCGGAAAGGAAAAGAACCCGCAGCGCGAATTTAACTACCGTTTCATGGGGACTGTGCCAGGCGAAGTAGAGACGTACTGTTTCGGGCCGGAGGAGCTTGGGCTGGATAATGAATACACCCTGTTCAATGCCAAAGGTCAGCCGGTGTTTCCTGGCTATGAGTACAAGAAGGTCACGGTGGACGAAAAAGGCGAGGAGCTGAAGAAGCCATACTGGGTGAGTATCTACCGCGGCGAGGAAGTCGGAGAAGGCGGTTATGTCTACGCCGAAAAAGGATATTACAGCAATGTGGCGCTGCTGGACATCGCGTCCATGCACCCGAGCTCCATCCGCGCGGAGAACCTCTTCGGTGACCGCTACACGAGGATATTTGGAGAGCTGGTCGACGCGAGGCTGGCCATCAAGCACAAGCAGTATGACAGGGCTGCGGAGCTCTTCGGCGGCAAGCTGAAGTCATACCTTGGCGACCCGAAGCAGGCGAAGGCTCTGGCAGCAGCGCTGAAGATCGCCATCAACAGCGTGTACGGGCTGACCAGCGCCAAATTCGACAACCCCTTCCGTGATAAACGGAACATCGACAACATCGTGGCAAAGCGCGGCGCGCTGTTCATGATCAATCTGAAGCACGAGGTGCAGCGCAGGGGCTTTACCGTGGCCCATATCAAGACGGATTCCATCAAGATCCCAGACGCGACGCCGGAGATCATCAAGTTCGTCATGGATTACGGTAAGCTGTATGGCTACAACTTCGAGCACGAGGCGACCTACGAGCGAATGTGTTTGATCACAAAGGCCGACTACGTTGCAAAGTACGATACGAAGGAAGCGGCCATGGCCAAGTACGGTTATATTCCGTCCGACCTCTACGATCACGGCGGGGAATGGACGGAGACCGGGGACTGGTTCAAGGATCCGTATACCTTCAAGACTCTCTTCACGCACGAGCCCATCTGGCTGGAGGACATGTTTGAGGTGAACAGCGTCACGACGGCGATGTACCTGGACATGAACGAGAACCTGAGCAAGGGCGACCACAATTATATTTTCGTCGGGCGCTGTGGAGCCTTCTGTCCCGTGCTGCCAGGATGCAATGGCGGCGAGCTGGTGCGGGAGAACAAGACGAAATATGACAGTGTGCAGAACAGCAAGGACTGCCGCTGGAAAGAGTATGAGGTGATCCGCGACAACCACCTGGAGCATGAGGTTGACCGCGGATATTATGAGAAACGGGCAGCTGAGGCGAGAGCGGAGATCGAAAAGTATATTCCCTTTGACCTCTTCGTGAGCGATATGCCGCTGCCACCGAAAAAAGTGGAACTTCCATGGGACTAAATTATAAAAAAGGAGATTTATATTTATGGAAAGCAACCGTAAGATCATCGAGCCCATCATCCTGAAAGACGTACACATCCCCTACAACACCGAACGCTGGACGCCCCGCAACTTCCGCGGGCTGGAGCTTGGCCGCTTCAACAAGGCGGGGGACCGCAACTTCTGCATCTTCCTTGATCCGAACCAGGTGGATGTTCATAAGCTGATGGAGGATGGCTGGAACATCAAGGAGAACCAGAACCCGCGCGACCCGCAGGCGGAGCCAACGTACATGCTGCGGGTGAAGGTGAAGTACCATCCGCTGGACAGCGACTTGGCGCGGCTCAATCCGAAGATCATCAAGGTGACGAGCAAGGGTGAGCTGATGGTGGACGAGGAGAACGTCGGCGACCTTGACTCTGACCAGATCGTGAAGGCGAACCTGACAATCAAGGGCCGCTGGAGCGAGAGCTCGACCTACACAGGCGTCACGGCCTACCTGGGCATGATGGTGGTCCGCGTATACGAGGACGATGGGTCGCTGGAAGAGCTGAAGGCAGGGATCATGGACGACTGACTTGACGGAGGCCGAAGAACGGACGGCGCAGTATGGTGAAACTGTTTGAGCACCAGGAAGCGGCGCTCAGAAAGCTGCACAACGGGTCCATCCTCTGGGGCGGCACCGGGTCTGGGAAGAGCATTACGGGACTGGCATACTATTATATTCGCGAGTGCGACAGTATGCGGAAGCCGAAGCCCCTGTACATTATCACCACGGCCCGCAAGCGCGACACCGGAGAATGGGAAGGGGAGCTGGCGAGGTTCAGCCTCCGCTCCCCGCCCGTTGTGATCGACAGCTGGAACAACATTAAGAAGTATGCTGATGTCAAAGCATGCTTCTTTTTATTTGACGAGCAGAGGGTGGTAGGCTACGGCAAGTGGTCTAAGAATTTTATCAAGATCACGTCTAAGAACCGGTGGATATTGCTGAGCGCCACGCCCGGCGACTGCTGGATGGACTACCTGGCTGTATTCATCGCCAACGGCTTCGTGCGCAGCAAGACGGAGTTCGAGAGGCTGTTCGTGACCTATAACCGTTTCAACTCGCACTTCCCGCAGATCACCGGTTACCGCAACGAGAATGAGCTGTACAAGTGGCGCGATGATATTCTGGTGGGTATGAACTATGAGAAGCATACGGTGCCGCACCACGAGTTCATAAAAAGCGCCTATGACCGGCCGCTGTACAACAGCGTGGTCCGTAACCGCATAAATCCATATACCGGAGAGCCGGTCGAGGAGATCTCCGGGCTCTGCCAATTGCTCCGGAAGATTGTGAACAGCGATCCGGATAGGGGAGAGCGATTAAAGCTGCTGATGCAGAAGCACCGCCGGGCTATTATATTCTACAACTACGACTACGAGCTTGAGATCCTGAGGAAGATTGCCAAAGAGACCGTCTGGCCCTGTGCGGAATGGAACGGGCACAGGCATGAGCCGCTGCCGACAGGCGGAGCCTGGATGTACCTGGTGCAGTACACAGCCGGCGCCGAAGGCTGGAATTGCATCGAGACGGATACAGTGATATTCTACAGCCAGAGTTACAGCTACAAGGCCATGGTGCAGGCCGCCGGGCGCATCGACAGGTTGAACACTGGTTACCACGATTTATATTACTACTACTTCACATCGCTGAGTCCTATCGATGCTGTGATGAACCGCGCTCTTAGTGAAAAGAAAGACTTCAACGAGTCCGCCTACGCCCGGAAGATCGGTTTTGTAACGCAGCGTGACAGATTAAGGAGAAACGAAAGGAGGTAAATGACGAAAACCATTGTGGTATCAGCATTTTTCGCGACACGCGTGAAAAACATACTATATTATGAAGAGGAATACGACTTTTTGGAACATTCCTCTTTTCGTTTTGCCTATGAAAGAAAGTGAATTCCAGGCCCGGCTGATCAAAAAGCTGAAGACGATGCTGCCCGGCTGTATTATATTAAAGAACGACGCCGGCTACAAGCAGGGCATCCCGGACCTGACTGTATTCTGGAACGAGCGCTGGGCTGCCCTCGAATGCAAGGCGAGCGCGAAGGCGAAGCATCGCCCGAACCAGGACTATTATATTTCAAAGATGAATGAAATGAGCTTTGCACGATTCATCTGCCCCGAGAACGAGGAGGACGTGCTGAATGATCTTCAACAAGCATTCAGAGTATGAAGGCAAGCATGCGGTGCTCAGCGCGAGCAAGCACAGCTGGCTGAACTACGATGATGCCAAACTGATCCAAAGCTATATCAACAGCTTTTCGGCCCCCATCGGAACGCTGGTGCATGCCTACGCAAAGGACCGTATCAGCTACTGCCTGCCCATGGAGGACTGCAAGAGCGAGAAGAACGCGCTGTTGCTATATTTGCTGACCAACCAGATCCCGATCCAGGTGATCGACCTGGACAGACTGTTCTACAATCTGCTGCCATACGTAAACGACGCCATCGGCTTCAAGATGACGCCGGAGCTCGTGTTATATTATTCGCCGATCGCCTTTGGAACCGCCGACGCGATCAGCTATAGCCGCAACACACTGCGCATCCACGATTTGAAGACCGGCACAGCCGTCGCGAGTATGGAGCAGCTGCTGGTGTACGCCGCGTGGTTCTATCTCGAATACAAGAAGGAAGTTAACTTCCAGAAGAGCAGGACTGAGCTCAGGATCTACCAGAATCAGGAAGTTTTGTGTCATACCCCCACGAAGGATGATATTTCCGCTATAATGGAGCGGATCATTCATGGGGACATGGTGATCGAAAAAAATATTGTGGAGGTATGATCCATGGCAGAACAATGGCAGTTCCGAGAACGACGAACGCCCGGGCAGATCGACATCGTCATCGGCGGACCGGTCGACCCCTACACGGAGTTCCTGGACGTCGATGCCGACGGCACGGTGATCCACTACGCCGTAGCGGAATTCCAGGACGAGCTGATGCACTACGGCACGCCACGGCATTCCGGACGCTATCCGTGGGGCAGCGGTGAGAACCCATACCAGCGCTACGCGAACTTCAAGGGGAACGTGGAACGGCTCAGGGCCAAGGGCCTCTCGGACACTGAGATCGCGCGGTCCATGAACATGACCACCAGCGTCATGCGGGCAAAGATCTCGATCGCCGAGGACGAGATGCGCAAGGAAAAGGTCGCGGAAGCGACGAGGCTCCGTGATAAGGGGATGAGCTATCAGGCCATCGCCACCCGCATGAAGCTGCCAAACGAATCGAGTGTCCGCAGCCTGCTGGAGCCAAAGAGCAGCCAGCGGATGAAGGCGACGCAGGAGACCATCGACAAGCTCAAAAAGGCGGTCGACGACAGCAGGTATGTGGATGTCGGCGCCGGTGTCGAAAAGTACCTTGGCATCTCCAACCAGAAGCTGAAGAACGCTGTTATATTGATGGAAGAGCAGGGATACAAGGTCTCGACCATCTACCAGACGCAGCAGGGCACCGGCAAACGGACGAGGATCAAGATCCTGACCAAGGACGACGTGCCCTACGGCGAGATTGCAAAGAACAAGGACAAGCTGGCGATCCCCAACTTCCGCAGCGAGGATCACGGCTACACGCTGGATGAGCTCTCGCCGCCAAAGCCGATCGATGCGAAGCGCATCATGGTGCGTTACGCCGAGGAAGGCGGCAAGGATAACGACGGCCTGATCGAGCTCAGGCGCGGCGTGGATGATATTTCACTGAACAAAGCGCTGTATGCGCAGGTGCGTATCGCCACGTCGCAGGACCCAAATTCTGACACCCCGACCCACTACCTGAAAGGAATGGCGCGTTACGGTGACGACAAGGACTTCCCGCCCGGAGTTGACATTATATTCAACTCCAATAAACCAAAAGGCACGGAAGAATTCGGCAAGAGCACCGACACTTCGGTCTTCAAGCCGATCAAGGCGACTGCCGATCCTGTCAACCCCTTCGGCGCGACCATCCGCAACGACAAGGACCTGATCCGGGCGCAGCGGCATTATATTGACGAGAACGGGGAACGCCAGCAGAGTGTGCTCAATATCGTCAACGAGGAAGGCAACTGGGACACCTGGTCGAGGAATCTGTCGAGCCAGTTCCTGTCCAAGCAGAAGCCGGCGCTGATCAAGAGCCAGCTGAACGAGGCCTATGATATTCGTAAGGACGAGTTCGACGAGATCATGAGCCTGACGAACCCTGCGGTTAAGACAAAGCTGCTGCAGTCCTTCGCGGAAGACTGCGATGCGGCTGCTGTGCACCTGAAAGGCGCTTCGCTGCCGAGGCAGCGGTCCCAGGTGATATTACCGGCGCCGTGGCTGAAAGAGGACGAGATATTTGCCCCGAACTTCCACGACGGTGAGAAGCTGGTAGGCGTCCGGTATCCTCACGCCGGACCTTTCGAGGCGATGGAGTTCACGGTGAACAACCGGGACGAGCGCTCGAGAAAGATATTGGCCAGGGATGACGGATCGCTGGCCATCGACGCGGTCATGATCCATCCGAAGGCCGCGCAGAAGATGTCAGGCGCAGACTTCGACGGCGACACAATTATATTACTGCCGAACAATGACAACCGCGTGATCGTGAAACCGGCGCTGGAAGGCCTGCGTGATTTTTCGACCGACCAGTACCAGCTGCCGGAAGACGCGCCGCCTGTGGACATCCACCATGGCTTCCACAAGCAGCGCGAAATGGGATCCGTATCGAACCTGATCACGGACATGACGCTGAAAGGCGCCACTTCGCAGGAGATCGAGCGGGCTGTAAGGCATTCCATGGTGATTATCGATGCTGAGAAGCACCACCTGGACTGGAAACAGTCGGAACGGGACAACGGAATCGCCGAATTGAAAACCAAATACCAGGGTGGGCCGAAGAGAGGCGCTTCGACGCTCATCTCAAAAGCATCCGCAGAGTCCAGGCCGTACGCAAGACGTTTGATCACGAACCCAAAGCGTATGACACCGGAACAGCGGGAGAGGTTTTACAGGGGCGAACAGATTTGGGAAGAGACTGGACGCACGCACACGGACAAGAAGGGTAATGAGGTGCGCAGCACGGTCCGTTCGAGTAAGATGGCAGAGGAAACGGATGCGTTCAAGCTGTCATCCGGCACGATCCAGGAAACGATCTACGCCAATTACGCGAATCGTCTGAAGAGATTGGCGGAAGAAGCCCGTAAAACCGTCATCATGACAGAACCTTTCAAATATTCGCCTTCTGCAAAGGAAGCTTACGCGGAAGAAGTAAAGAGCCTGCAGAAGAAACTGGAGCAGGCAGAAATGAATCGACCGTTGGAGCGCAAGGCACAGCTCTTGGCAAATAAATGGGTACGTGCTGCTGTGGAAGCGGATCCGTCCATGGATGCCGATGACATCAAGAAATTGAGGGGTCGGAAGATCACTGAAGCAAGGGTCCGCATTGGGGCGAAAAAGACGCAGGTCGAAGTCACTCCGCGTGAGTGGGAAGCCATTCAGGCGCGCGCTGTGAGCAACAACGTGCTGATGAGGATCCTCAACAACGCGGACATGGACAAGATCAGGCAGTATGCGATGCCAAAGACCGAGCGGCTGATGTCGAGCGCCAAGATCAATCGTGCAAAGTCGATGCAGAGGCGCGGACAGACGACCGACGAGATCGCTGATGCGTTAGGCGTGTCTGTGAGCACACTGCTGAGCGCGCTGAACCCCAAACAGTCCAAGTGAAAGGAGCAAGATAATGTCGAGAGCGGTCGCTTTGACCACGACTGACAATCCGTATGATCCGTTTACGCAGTACGATGAATGGTATCGGTATGACAACATCGAACATGATTACGGAACACAGGAGTATCTCGATCGTATCTGCCATACAACCAGCGAGCTCGGCGATGAAATGTACATGAATGACATTGAGGATGCAATTGATGAGATCGTTAAGTACAATCTGATCAGTTGGTGGCACCAAGATGTTTCGTACAAGAAGGTTGTGCTGGAATCCAAAGCAGAAACGAAATGAGAAGGCGAAAATGCGGATTGCTTGTTGAATCTGGTAGATTCCAAGATGTTTTAAGACGGTTTTGAACCGGCCTTTTTTTAGTTTTGGGAACTTTTTGGTTTTAACCAAAGAGCTTCCAAGATGTTTTGTACAACATTTGAACGATTCGAATGCAATATGAGAAACAAAAATCATT
>ODAJ012183509.1_pt1 | contig 29058 bp, 25 predicted proteins | sample 1539241 | NCBI WGS metagenome assembly ODAJ01 (sample SAMN02144231, study PRJEB22623) | gut metagenome | biome: sheep rumen | host: Ovis aries | place: New Zealand
CTCGAGTCAACGATTTCTATCCAACCCTGTTTGTCGTACCTTCGACCTCCTCCCCCGTCGACGGGGACCCCTTCGAAAGTACAGTCGCATTGTGCAGCCCATATGCCACCGCGGGCATTTTTTTGACGAGCCTGACGGCTTACTATTTTGCGCGTATATATATCGTCTTATGCAAGCATAGCCGCTATCTATCCGCACAAAATAGATAGAATTTTATTCTATTCGTCAAAAAAAATGCCCGAACACTTGCATATGTCCAAAATTTGTTGTACCTTTGTACCCTCAAAAGAAAAATATAATGAAGAAACACATTGCCCTCTCGTTCTTACTGCTCGTCTGGCTGCGGATCGGGGCGTGGACAAGTCCCGTTTCCATCCCCTCAATCGGAGATGCGGACATCCGTATCGTCGGGCAGAATGTAGAGAACTATTTGTCTGACGTCACCGCTTACAATTCATCTTGCAAATCACAAGAGGAATTCGAAGAAAAAACCAACAAGATAGCCAATGCCTTTCTGGCGCTGGATGCCGACATCGTTGCCATCTGCGAGGTACAGCGAGACGATGAAATACTCCGATATATCGTGGACGAAATGAACTCGCTCTACGGTTCCGCGGTCTATTCCTATGTGACGGACGGTCTCTATGCCGGGCAGTCGTCCTCCGGCTACCAATCCCTGAAATCCGGATTTATCTACCGCAAAGACAAACTCGCCCTCTACGGCACAAGCTCGTCCCCTTACCGATCCGGCGAATACTGTGCGCGACTGCGTATCCAGGGATTCAAAGAGATCGCTTCCGGCGAGGTCTTCACACTCTCGGTAAACCATTTCAAAGCCAAAGACAGTTCCGCCGACGCCGGAGAAAACACGCGCCTGCAGAATGTGTCAAATCTCATCTCGGCGCTTGGCAATATCTCCTATGACGACGATATCCTGATCATGGGAGACCTCAATGCCTACTCCGACGAGACTCCCATACAGAACCTCGTCAATGCCGGATACGAGGAACAACTCCTGCGGTTTACACCCAATGCCTATTCATATATCTATAAAGGCACAAAAGGACTGCTCGACCACGCATTGGCGAGCGAAACGATGGCTGCACAAGTCACCGGGGCTAACGTCTATCATATCAACACCTCCGGCTCCTATTACTATCGCTATTCAGACCACGATTGCACCATGGTAGGGGTGAGCCTGGGCAGAAAAGAGCAGCAAGGCGATGGTCTCCACGCCGCAACAACCGCCGTCAAGGCACGTAAGATCATGAACAACGGTACGCTCTACATCCTCGTGGAAGACCGCCTTTACGACCTTACGGGACAACTGATTAGTCAATAATATTAAATACTATAAAACCATTATGAATCTTTCTGAATTAACCGACAAGATCTACGCGGAGGGCGTAGAAAAAGGCAATGCCGAAGCACAACAAATCGTTGAGAAAGCGAATGCTAAGGCGGCAGACATCGTAGCAGAGGCCGAGAAGAAAGCCGCTGCTGTTATCGCAGAGGCGGAGAGCAAGGCTGCTGACCTGGACAAGAAGACCCGCGCGGAACTCAAGCTCTATGCCGAACAGAGTGTGAATGCCGTGAAGACGGAGATCGTCAATCTGCTTTCGGATCAGATTGCCGCAGAGAGCGTCAAGGCTGCTACGGCGGATGCCAAGTTCATGCAGGGGCTGATTGCCAAACTGGCAGAGCAGATGGCGAAGGACGGCGAGGTGATCATTGAGACCAAAGACGCCGAGGCACTGAAGAAATATTTCACAGCCAACGCCAAGGGATTGTTGGAGAAAGGCGTGAAGATCAGCGAGGTGAAGGGTATTAAGACCGATTTCACCATCCAGCCGGCAAAGGGCGGTTACAAACTCGCTTTCGGCGACGCAGAGTTCATCGCATACTTCAAGGAAATGCTTCGTCCGCAACTGGTTGAGATGCTCTTCTAAATCGTACATCGTACATCGTTAAATCGTAAATGTCATGACTTACGAATATTTATTAGCGGGATTGCCGGAACTGAAGGCCGGTTCAGATGCTCCGATTAGTCTGGAGAAGCTGGACGAGTTGCTGGATGAACAGCTCTCCGGGGCCGACAAGCAGCTGCTGGACCTGCTGCGCGTACCTATCGACGAGGCTACGCTGGAGCAGGGCTTGAAGGCGAAGAACCGGTTTGTACGGGAGTGGTTCGCCTTCAACCGCAACATGAACAACGTGCTCGTGGCGCAGATATGCCGCAAGCACGGATTCGATGCCAAGCAACAGATTGTAGGGGAGGACGAAGTAGCAGAGCAGTTACGCACCCATTCGAACCAGAAGGACTTCGGGCTGAACGAACTGCCCGGCGACTACCAGGCGATCCTGGCATTAGCGCAGATAGAAGACCTGATGGCTCGCGAGAAAGCCATGGACGCTATCCGCTTCGAGTGGCTGCACGACCGCACGGAGTTTGACTTCTTCTCGCCGGAGATGGTGTTTGCCTACTATCTGGAGGCCGTCATGCTCCATCGATGGTCGATTCTGACCGTGGAAGAAGGCGAACGGGTCTTCCGCGATCTTGTAGCTGATATGAAAAAAGGTGTCAACCTTTAATCGTGCCCTTTAGGGCTAAGAAAAAGGGTGTAAACCTTGACGCGTAATTTGGTCAAATGATTAAATGACCAAATAAATGACTAAATTGTAAATGATAAAATCGTAAATATTTTTATGACAACAGGAAAAGTAAAAGGTATTATCGCCAACCTCGTGACCGTGGCTGTCGATGGGCCTGTAGCACAAAACGAGATTTGCTACATCTACGTTGGAGAGACCAAACTGATGGCGGAGGTGATCAAAGTCATCGGTGCCAACGTGTATGCGCAGGTTTTTGAGTCCACGCGTGGTCTTAAAGTGGGCAACAAAGTGGAGTTTACCGGCCACATGCTTGAAGTGACCCTCGGTCCCGGTTTGCTGAGCCGTAACTACGACGGTCTGCAGAACGATCTGGACAAACTGACCGGTGTGTTCCTCAAACGCGGTGAGTACAACTTCCCGCTGGACGAGCAGAAGAAATGGGCATTCACTCCTATCGCCAAAGTCGGCGACAAGGTAGAAGCCGCTGCATGGCTCGGTGAGGTGGATGAGAACCACCAACCGCACAAGATCATGGTACCGTTCGTCTTTGAAGGCACTTATATCGTGAAATCGATTAAACCTGCCGGAGAATACACCATTAACGAAGTGATGGCGGTTCTGACCGATGCAGAGGGAGCCGATCATGAGGTAACCATGGTGCAGAAATGGCCCGTGAAGAAAGCGATCCTCGCTTACCGCGAGAAACCGCGTCCTTTCAAACTCCTCGAAACAGGTGTGCGTACTATCGACACCGCCAACCCGCTTTGCGAGGGTGGTACAGGTTTCATCCCCGGTCCGTTCGGTACCGGTAAGACCGTGCTTCAGCACGCTATCTCCAAACAAGCCGAAGCGGATATCGTGATCATCGCTGCCTGCGGTGAGCGTGCCAACGAGGTAGTGGAGACCTTCACCGAGTTCCCGGAACTCGAGGATCCGCACACCGGCCGCAAGCTCATGGAGCGTACCATCATCATCGCCAACACATCCAACATGCCTGTGGCTTCCCGTGAGGCGTCCGTCTATACCTCTATGACCATCGCAGAGTACTATCGTTCGATGGGTCTGCGTGTGCTCCTTATGGCGGACTCCACTTCCCGTTGGGCACAGGCACTCCGTGAGATGTCCAACCGTCTGGAGGAGCTGCCGGGACAGGATGCCTTCCCGATGGACCTCTCCGCGATCATCGGTGCTTTCTACGCACGCGCAGGCTACGTGTACCTTAATAATGGAGCTACAGGATCCGTGACCTTCCTCGGTACCGTATCCCCTGCCGGCGGTAACCTCAAAGAGCCGGTGACCGAAGGTACGAAGAAGGTGGCACGTTGTTTCTACGCTTTGGAGCAGGCACGTGCCGACCGTAAGCGTTACCCGGCTGTGAACCCCATCGACTCGTACTCCAAATATGTGGAATACCCTGAGTTTGAGGAATATATCTCCAAACTGATCGACAAAGACTGGCTGCCGATGGTCAATGACATGAAGACTTATCTGCAACGCGGTAAGGAGATCCAGGAGCAGATCAACATCCTCGGTGATGACGGTGTGCCTGTTGATTACCACGAGGCGTTCTGGAAATCCGAAGTAATCGACTTCGTTATTCTCCAGCAGGATGCCTTCGATAAGATCGATGCCGTTTGTCCGCTCGAGCGTCAGCAATACATGCTGCGTCTCGTAATGGATATCTGCAAACACGACTACGATTTCGATAACTTCCTCGACGTCATCGACTACTTCAAGCGCGTCATCAACCTCTGCAAGCAGATGAACTACTGTGAGTTCCACAGCCCGGAGTTTGAGGACTACCGCAAGAAACTCGATGCCCTTATTGCGGAGAAGCAGATAAATGCCTAAATGGCCAAATGAACAAATAAATGACCAAATGGTAAATGTTTAAATTGTAAATGAATTTATGGCAAAAGCATTTCAAAAGATATATACGCAGATTACTGCGATTACCAAAGCCACTTGCTCGCTGAAGGCGGAAGGAGTAGGTAACGACGAGTTGGCTACCGTGAACGGTAAGTTGGCACAGGTGGTAAAGATCATCGGTGACGAGGTGACGCTGCAGGTGTTCCAGGGTACCGAGGGTATTCCGACCAACGCAGAAGTGGTGTTCCTCGGCAAGGCTCCGAGTCTGAAGGTCTCTGACCAGCTCGCAGGCCGTTTCTTCAACGCCTATGGCGAGCCTATCGATGGCGGACCTGCTATTGAGGGTAAAGAGATCGAGATCGGCGGTCCTTCCGTGAACCCTGTTCGTCGTAAACAGCCGTCAGAGCTTATTGCAACGGGTATCGCCGGTATCGACCTGAACAACACACTCGTTTCCGGACAGAAGATCCCGTTCTTCGCCGATCCGGACCAGCCGTACAACCAGGTGATGGCTAACGTGGCACTCCGTGCAGAGGCGGATAAGATCATCCTCGGCGGTATGGGTCTGACCAACGACGACTACCTCTATTTCAAGAACGTGTTCTCCAATGCCGGTGTGCTCGACCACATCGTTTCGTTTGTCAACACAACCGAGAACCCGCCTGTAGAGCGACTCCTTATTCCGGATATGGCATTGACGGCAGCTGAGTATTTCGCTGTGGAGAAACACGAGAAAGTGCTTGTCCTCCTGACGGATATGACGCTTTATGCAGATGCATTGGCTATCGTGTCAAACCGTATGGACCAGATTCCTTCCAAAGACTCCATGCCGGGTTCGCTCTATTCGGACCTCGCCAAGATCTACGAGAAGGCGGTTCAGTTCCCGGAGAGTATCGGCGGCGGTTCTATCACCATCATTGCCGTGACAACCCTTTCGGGCGGCGATATTACGCATGCCATTCCTGATAACACCGGTTATATTACCGAGGGTCAGCTCTACCTCCGTCGTGACTCCGAGATCGGTAAAGTCATCGTCGATCCGTTCCGTTCGCTGAGCCGTCTGAAACAGTTGGTTGCCGGCAAGAAGACGCGCGAAGACCACCCGCAGGTGATGAACGCCGCCGTTCGTCTGTATGCCGATGCGGCTAACGCCAAGACCAAGAAAGAGAACGGTTTCGACCTCACCGATTATGACAACCGCTGTCTGGACTTTGCACGTGACTACAGCCGCGAGATTCTGGCTATTGACGTGAATATCAATACCGTCCAGATGCTCGACGTGGCATGGACGCTCTTCGGCAAGTACTTCAAACCCGAAGAGGTGAATATCAAAGCCGCATTGGTAGAAAAATACTGGCCGAAGAATTAAATACCCAAATGGCTAAATGAACCAATAAATGGTAAATGGTAAATGACCAAATGGTAAATTAAAATGGCTATAACTTATCAGTTTAATAAAACATCGCTGCAGGGTCTGGAGAAGGATCTGAAGATGCGGCAGCGGACACTCCCTACGCTCCAAAGCAAGGAGACAGCGCTTCGTCTGGAAGTCAAGAAGGCGAAGAAAGAGCTGGAAGAACTGGACGAGGAAGTGAACCGCCGTATTAAGGATTACGACCAGATGTTGGCTCTCTGGGGAGAGTTTGACACCTCGCTCATCCATGTGGACGACGTGCGTATGTCGGTCAAGAAGATTGCCGGCGTGCGTGTGCCTGTCTTGGACGAGGTGGTCTATTCCACCAAGGAGTTTTCATTGTTCTCCTCCCCGAAATGGTTTGCCGACGGGTTCGAGCAAATCAAAGCGATAGCGGATGTAGGTATCCGTCAGGAGTTTGTGCGCCGCAAGGTGGACCTGTTGGAATACGCGCGTAAGAAAACGACGCAGAAGGTCAACCTCTTCGAGAAAGTACAGATTCCTGGTTATCAGGATGCTATCCGTAAGATCAAACGCTTCATGGAGGACGAGGAGAACCTCTCCAAATCCAGCCAGAAGATCGTTAAGTCCAAACGCGAGGCGGAAGCATGCGCAGCGGAAGAGCAACAAAAGGAAGGAGGTAACGCATGATTACACAAATGAAGAAATACACCTTCTTGGTGTTCCATCGTGATTACGAACCTTTCTTGACCCAATTGCGCGACCTTGGGGTAGTACATATTACTCAGAAAGCGGCCGGTCTCATGGAGAACGATGAGGCGCTTCAGGCTGCGTTGCAGCACGAAGATGAACTCCGCCGTCTGCTCAAGCAGGGTGCGCCGGACCAGTTGATCCAAGAGCGCGCAGCGGTTGAGCAACGCATCGCAGATGCCAAGGCCGCTATGGAGCAAGCATCGGTGTGGGGCGAGTTCGATGCAGAACGCATTGAGGCTTTGAAAGAGGCTGGATATACGCTCCGTTTCTTCTCCTGCGGCGCAAGCGCTTATCAGGAGGAGTGGGGTATTAAAGTCAATAACGCAGAGGGCAAGACCTATTTCGTACAAGTCATCGCAGACGGTGCAAACAACGAAAACTACGGGGACTACGAAAACTACGCAACGCCGTTACCGCAACCGGAGAAGTCCGCTTCGCAATGGCAAGTGGAGATAGAGAACCTGAAAGGTCTCCTGGCTGCCGCCGATGCGCGTATCGAGGCATGGCGACTGGCGAATATGGAGAAACTGCAAGCCGAACTCAAGGAGGCACGTCAGCAGATAGACTGGACCCGCGTGCATCTCTCTACCGACAAACTCGCCGAGGGAGCGCTCTGTCTCTTCGAGGGCTTCTGCCCGATAGACAAAGAGGAGGAACTGAATGCCCTGCTGGCGAAAGCGGAGGTCTATTACGAGGAGACCGATCCCGAGAAGGAAGACGCTACGCCTATCCGGTTGCACAACAACTGGTTCGTGAAGCTCTTCGAGCCGCTGACCGGCATGTACGGCTGGCCGAACTACAATGAGTTTGACCCGACACCGATCCTCGGTCCGTTCTTCTTGTTGTTCTTCGCCCTCTGTATCGGCGATGCCGGTTACGGTATTATGCTGACGCTCATCGGATACCTGATTTACAAGGACAAACTGAAGATCGAGATGTTCGAGGGCTTAGGAGGCATAATCATGGCACTGGGCGTCGGTTCCACCGTCATCGGTTACCTCATGGGCGGTTTCTTCGGCATTGATCTCTTCCGTGCTGCCTGGTTCCCGGAGTGGGCGAAAGCGCCGATGTTCAACAATCTGGGCGTGGACGGTAAGATAGGCGAGTACGATGTGATGATGGTATTGACTATCCTCATCGGTGTGGTTCACCTGATTTTGGCAATGACCATCAAAGCCATCACCTATACCAAACGTGACGGATTCAAGGCAACAATCTCCACATGGGGATGGCTGCTGCTCATCGTGGGCGGTATATGCACGGCGATCGTAGCTATGCTCTTCTCGCTGCCGACGGAGATCGTCAAATGGACGCTCATCGGTATCGGCGGTGTCTCCGCATTGGGTATCTTCGTGTTCAACACGCCGGGACGTAATCCGCTGATTAATATCGGCGCAGGTCTCTGGGATACGTATGGAATGACCACCGGCCTGTTAGGCGATGTGCTGTCGTATATCCGTCTGTACGCCCTTGGCTTGGCGGGTGGTATGTTAGGCGCAGCTTTCAACCAACTGGGCACACTAGTGTTAGGCGAGAACCCGAATGTAGGTACCTGGATAGGCTTTATCCTGATTGTGACTTTCGGTCATGTGCTTAACCTGCTGATGGCTTGCCTCGGCGCGTTTGTACACCCGCTGCGTCTGTCGTTCGTGGAGTATTTCAAGAACGCCGGTTACGAAGGAAACGGAAAATTATATCAACCCTTTAAGAAAGTGTAATTTACGTAATTTACGTAGCAAACGTAGTTTGCGTAAACTACGAAAAACAACGAAATAAACATTAAAAATTTAAAATCAATAAATTATTATGGAACTTATTTTAGGTTATCTCGGACTGGGACTCATGTTGGGTCTGTCCGGCGTTGGTTCGGCTTACGGAACAACTATCGCAGCTAATGCTGCCGAGGGTGGTTTGAAGAAGAACAAAGAGAAATCATCGGCTTACATGATTTTGTCGGCTCTTCCTGCTACGCAGGGTCTGTACGGTTTCGTGGCATTCCTGATGATGAAGGGGCTCATTGAGACGAACCCGATTCTGCTTTTCGGTCTCGGTCTCGGTATGGGTCTGGTCTTCCTGCTCTCCGCTATCCGTCAGGGTCAGACTGCTGCTAACGGTATTGCCAATATCGCAGCCGGCCACGATGTAATGACTAACACCATGATCTACTGCGCTCTGCCGGAGTTCTATGCTATTCTGGCGTTGGTAGCAGGTCTGATGGCTTAAACAAGAGCACCATCTGACGATTAAGGGGACGGCCTTTTGGGCTGTCCCCTTAATCGTTAGGTATATAGTTCCAAAATAAAAACTTATTTGTCGTGCTTGTGCTCATAGACGGCTTCATCTACATTGATAATATAATCAGCCATCTTTTCGATCTCAAGAATAATATCCATGTAGTTTACTCCGGTAGAATAATCGTAAACATGCTCTGTTATATCTTGCATGTTTCGTGTCTTCAGTTCGTCGCGGAGATGATTGATTTCATTTTCCAGATTGGTCATCTCTGCAAACTCATCTTCGCTTATTCTGTTGTGCTCTAATGCCTCTACCATCTTTTTCTCAGCCTCGGTCACTAACTGGAGCATTGTTTCCACATTATTCTCCTGCGCTTCATTGAAAAGCACTTTCTGGTCATGCTTGTGGCGGATATGGCGTGACAGGTTATAATTGGCATCTCCTACCGATTCCAATTCACTTACGATACGCAGCATCTTATGTACCTCACGCTTTGAGAGATCCGAAAGCCTTCCGTCTGCTACTTTGTTGAGGTATTGCGCTATTTCGTATTCCATGCGGTCGCAAATACCTTCATACTTCTCTATTCGTGAGAAGATTTTGGTAAACTGTGTATCGTCTTTTTCTTCATATAAATCATGAATCATGCCTACCATCCGCTGGGTACGTACCGCAAAGAGGTGTATCTCTTTCCATGCTTGCAGAATAGAGAGTTCTGAAGTGGACATAAGCCCGGCAGAAATAAATTGCAATTGGCTCTCAGAATCTTTCTTCTCCGGCTTGGAAGGTAGCAGATAAGTTACCAACCGTTCAATCAGAGGAATAAACCATACAAGGATAAATGTATTGGCAACATTGAATATCGTGTGGAAGGTAGCTAAGACGGCATTTGTCTTGTCTGGAGATACTTCGGAGGGTGCTCCCGGAGTGAACTCAACTCCCCATAGACTGCAAATGACTGACACAAAAGGACGAAGTACGCACATTACCCAAACCACTCCAAAGAAATTGGACACAAAGTGCGCCAAAGCTGCACGGCGTGCCATCGTAGAAGCGGAAAACGCTGCCACATTGGCTGTTATGGTAGTTCCCAAGTTCTCGCCCAAGATGAGGGCAATACCCATGTCAATGGGCAGAACGTGTGTGGAACAGAGGGTCATGGTAATAGCCATAATCGCCGCCGAAGACTGGACGGAGAATGTCAGAATGGCGCCTATCAACAGATATAGAAAATAACTCCCGTACCCCCAGGAAGAAGTGGCGATAAAGAAATTACGCACAGACTCCATTTCATCCAGATGCATCTCTGTGGCATTAATCTTAAGAGTCGTAAGCCCCAAAAACAACAATGACAATCCTATGAAAAAGTCGCCAAGCGTCGCATTCTTCTTGGTGTAGATGAGCGCTACCGCCATCAAAATCATTGTGTAGATCACCAGACGGAGATCAAACGATCCTCCACCCAGAACCATAATCCACGCGGTGAACGTAGTTCCGATGTGCGCACCCATAATGACAGAAATCGCTTGCGCAAGAGACAAAATCCCGGCAGAAACGAAACTAACCGTCATTACCGATGTGGCGGTAGAGGATTGAACAGCTGCTGTGATAAAAGCACCGGTTAATACGCCCGTAAAGCGATTGGTAGTCATTGTGCCAAGCACATTACTCAACTTGCTTCCTGCCATTTTCTGCAGGCTCTCGCTCATGACTTTCAGTCCGTACATGAGCATCGCTACGGAACCGATTAACGTAATAATCTGTAGTAGAAGGGACATAATTAGTCGATTATGTAAGATAGATTTTGTTTGTCTATGGTAACTGTAACAACCTTACCCATATACACACGGCAGAAACGCCATGTGTTCTCATCGCATTGGAGAGGGATATAGTCGCCATATATCAATGGAAGCGATTTACGGCGCATATGTATTAACACCTCTATACGGTTTCTGAATGCTAATTGGGCAGAATCGAGATCATCAAAACGCATCATCAGTCTGTTGTCAGGATCATTAGCTCCGGTCTCTGCGAACTCATCCCCCTGATAGATACACGGAACTCCCGGCAAAGTGAGATTGATGACCTCCAAAAGAAGCGAACGTTCATATCCTTTGACAGTGTCTTTCATACCTACTTCACGGGTCCAACCGGCTTCTTTGCCGTCTTCGTCAAAATCAATAGCTTCTCCTGCCAATGATGCAAAACGGATTTGATCATGATTACCGGAAATGTTTCCCATTGTGTGATGGGCACCATATGTCGCAAGAGAAGTGGCTACTGCATCTGCCACTTCTGCAAAGCTCTTGCGGTCGCAGAGCGCTTCACGAAGAGTGAAATACACATTAAAATCAAACTGTGCATTCAACATTCCTGTTTTGACATATGTGCTAATCAGTTCCGGAGAACCGTAAGTCTCGCCTATCATCCAAAGCGAACGCCCCGGAAAACGGGTGGCAATCTTCTGTCCCAATAACCGCCAATACCCCTCTGGTATATGCTTGCATGCATCGTGGCGGAATCCGTCCAGTTCAAAATTCTCTAGCCAGTATAGTGCAGAATCTGTCATCGGTTGACATACCTCCGGGCGTTCCAGATCGAGGGTGGGGATGTGGGTGTCAAACCAAGTGGTGAGTCTGGCTTCGTCCCACAATTCAAAATTACGTCTTCCGTCCGGTAAAAGCGAATCTGTATGCCAATCAGGGTGCTCCTTGAGAGTCGGCGAATTGATATGCATGTGGTTGGCTACATAATCCTGAATTACATTGATATTATGCTTGTGTGCGGAACGGATCATCTGGCGGAACTCCTTGTCCGAGCCGAAGCGATAGTCCAGCTTGGTTGCATAAATAGGCCAATAGCCATGATACCCGGAGAACTTGGTATAGGTCTTTGTCGAGTCGTATTTGTTACCGTTCTTAAAAGTGTATTTTCCCCAAGCATCTTCAGGATTCTGTGTCACGGGGCTTATCCAGATGGTATTGATACCCAGCGAGTCAAAATACCCCAACTCGATCTTTTGGGTTATGCCGGCAAAATCACCTCCTTGATAATCTACTATATCCAATACTTCAGGAGAGGACATTTTCCAGTCATTGGCAGAGTTTCCATTGCAGAAACGGTCAATCATCAGCGAATAGAGCACTTGGGCTTGTTGATCATGCCGGGTGAGTTCATTTGCATCCATCACAACCTCTCCGTCTTGCAGCGGGATCAAAAGGTCATTGAGCAAAGTGTCTGCTGTTTCTGCATATACGCGTATATATGCTCTGCCTTTGGCGCATTGCTGTACCGCTTTACTGGAGCGGATATTCAGTTTCCAACTGCCATCGGGCGTGTCTTCCCATGCAGACTCTTCTATCGGCATATTCTGTACAAAAGCAGTGAGAGCAATCTCTCCCTTCATCTGATGGAAAAGACCAATATTGATTTTGCCATCTTCGTATCCCAACGAGATGAGGTTCTGCTTCACCGGCTTGGCAGGCAAAACAGGAATGGCAATAATCTGTTCTCCCTGACTCAGCATCAGCGATTGGATTGACCGGCTGGGGTTGACTACATCTATTGACTCTATATACGTATCTTCACCCTTGATCTTCACCCATGGTAGGTTCTCGTTCTGCTGCCACTCGATTTGTGCCCAGATAGCACTATCGGCAGCCAAAAGGGGCAAATAGTCAGTGAGCACAATGTGGGCAGTGTCAGAGAACATTCGAACGGGCATAATCGGATCACCCGAAGCGATTTGCTCTACGGGCGACTTAGTGCATGCCAAAAGCGCGCAAGAAGCACAAAAAAGAAGAAAAGCCTTTTTCATTACTCAATGTTTTTATATATTTGGGTGCAAAGATACAATTTTTTTTGTATATTTCCAAAAAAATGTGTAACTTTGTGCAAAATTTTTGGAGATTATGAAAATTCAGGATTATATCTCTGCGCATGAAGCGCGTTTTTTGGAAGAGTGGGGAAGCTTGATCCGTATTCCGTCTGTCAGTTGTCAGGAAGAGCATAAGGCTGATATGGAACGCTGTGCGGAACAATGGCGCAAATTGCTTCTTGAAGCAGGATGCCAAAAAGCGGAAATAATGCCTTCTGCCGGTAATCCGTTTGTCTATGCCGAATACCGCTGTCCCGTTACCGACTCCTTTGCATCAATACCCACCGTATTGGTCTATGCCCACTATGATGTAATGCCTGTTGAGCCCTTAGACCTTTGGCAGTCCAACCCTTGGGAACCTTCTATCCGCGACGGAAGGCTTTATGCTCGCGGGGCGGATGACGACAAAGGGCAAGCCATGATTCAAGCAAAAGCTTTTGAATACATTGTCAAAACAGGTCAAATGAGATGTAATGTGAAATTCATTTTCGAAGGCGAAGAGGAAATCGGCTCACCTTCATTGGAGGCATTCCTTGAAGGGCACAGAGAGTTGCTCAAAGCCGATATTATCCTTGTTTCAGACACCTCTATGATAGGCAAAGAAACACCTTCTATCACTACAGGCTTGCGTGGTTTGGCTTATTGGCAGATAGAGGTGGATGGTGCCAACAGAGATCTTCATTCCGGGCATTTCGGCGGAGCGGTGAAAAATCCAATCAATGCTCTGTGTGAGATGCTGTCCAGAATAGTGGACGAGGACGGACGTATCACCATCCCTGATTTTTACAACAACGTGCTTCCTATTCCTGAACAGGAGCGACAGATGATAGCACAAATCCCCTTCGACGAAGAGGCATACAAGCAAGCTATCGGCATTGATGAGGTCTTTGGCGAGAAAGGTTATTCAACTCTGGAGCGCAACTCCTGCAGACCATCGTTTGACATCTGCGGTATCTGGGGAGGTTATACCGGCGAAGGTTCAAAAACCGTATTGCCAGCAAAAGCCTTTGCCAAAGTGTCCTGTCGTTTGGTTGCAAATCAGAATCACGAAGAAATTTCGCGTTCATTCATTAATTATATGCATACGCTTGCGCCCAAAGGCGTGCGCGTAAAAGTAACTCCCATGCATGGTGGGGAAGGTTATGTATGCCCGATAGATATTCCGGCTTACAGAGCGGCGGAAAAAGGATTTGAAACTGCATTTGGCAAACGTCCTCTGGCGGCAAGGCGCGGAGGTAGTATTCCTATCATCGCCGCTTTTGAGAAGATTCTGGGCTGCAAAACCATCCTTATGGGATTCGGATTAGAGCAAAATGCTATCCACTCGCCCAACGAGTCTATGGATTTGGAAGTCTGGCGCAAGGGGATAATCGCCGTTAGCGAATTCTATCGCGAGTTTTCAAAATAAATAACGAAGATGGACACTCTTGACGACAATAAGAAAAAAGGGCAACGTGTATGGGATTTCACACGGCGGTTTATACTCAACAAGTATGTGATTGTCTTACTTGGTTTCGCTGTTTTTATGACTTTCGTGAGTAACCGGAGTTTGGTCAATCGCTTCCGGCGTTCAGAGGAGATTGATAGTCTTACTGCACTAAAAGACTCTATCCGCACTCAAATTGACAACACGGAGCAACGCATCCAGTCTATCACTTCCAGTAAGGATTCTTTGGAGCGCTTTGCACGGGAGAAATATTTTATGCACACCAAAGACGAAGAGGTGTACATAGTTAATGACCAGGATTAAAATGAGAAAATTAAGACTTTCAGATTACGTGCTGATCATCGGCTTTCTGCTCTTAGGAGCGGGAGTGGTGTTGAATCTAAAGGAGATGGATGAGTTGGCTAACTATTTCCTTATTGCCGGAGCTGTCGTGGTGATCATCCGCGGTTTTATCCGAAATCACGAGAAATAAACATGATAGACAAACTTGTTCATCAACATCGTATTTTGGGTATCGACCCCGGCACGCTCTTTATGGGGTGGGCAATTTTGGACTCCGAAGGACAAAAGGTAAAAATTGTCGATTTTGATTTTCTGGACGTACATAAACTGGAAGACCAATACGCCCGTTTGCAGCAAGAGTTCTTCTTCTTGCAAAAACTTATCGACGACTATCACCCCACCGAACTGGCTATCGAAACGCAGTTTGTGGACAAGAACCCTCAAACGATGATTAAAATCGTCCACGCCCAAGGTGTGGCAATTGCTGCTGCCCTTAGCCGGGATCTCCCCATTAATGAGTATTCGCCCATGAAAATCAAGATGGCTATTACCGGTAATGGTCACTCCACCAAGCAACAAGTGGCTTCAATGTTGCAGCGGTTCTTGCATATTCAGGACGACAAAATGCCTAAAAAACTTGACGCAACAGACGCCTTGGCAATTGCCTATTGCCATTTCTTGCAATTAGGATTACCCATAACAGGGGAGGGGACTGCCAAAGATTGGACAACCTATGCTAAACGTAAGGGACTAACAGACAAAGGATTAACCACTCCAAATGCACGATTATTGGCGGCACTCGCTACTGCCAATAAGAAGAAATAGCAAGCCTGCTTTGAAGAAATATTCAAAAAAACATCCCTAAAATTTGGTAATCTCAAAAAAAAGCAGTATCTTTGCACTCGGAATTGTAAATATTCCAATATATAGCACATTGTAAATCGTTAAATCGTAAATATTTAATATTATGGCTTACAAAATTTCTGATGACTGCATTGCTTGCGGTACTTGTATCGACGAATGCCCGATGGGCGCAATTTCTGAAGGTGAAAAATACTCCATTGATCCGGATGTGTGCACCGAGTGTGGCACTTGTGCTGACGTTTGTCCGAGCGGAGCCATTGCACTTTGATCGTAGAAAGAAATGCATTCAAAAAATGGAGAGGTGAATAACCTCTCTTTTTTATTTTACTTTTTTATAAATAACGGTTTTCAACAAAAAATTTTTATGCCACTAAATAAGGGCAATACAAAAGTTGTTAACAATTTTTTTTATTTTTCTTGCATATATCAAACCTCCTCATAATCAACATCTTAGGAAACATAAAAACGCGCAACTTGCTGATTAGCAAACACTTATGCGTAACTTGCTGAAATATGTACTTTTACGCAAAACGATAAAAAAGTCCGTTTTCAACAAAATTTGCATATGTCAAAAAAAAGCAGTACTTTTGCACTCGTTTTCGGCAAAACTGAATGACAAAACAGATCGACATAAGATGGCAAGAGTGTCTGCAAATCCTCGCAGACAACCTCACAGCAACGGCATTCCAAACATGGTTTGCCCCCATCGTGCCATTGGAATATAAGGATGGCGTGTTGGTACTGCAAGTCAAATCCCAATTTATTGCGGAATATATCGAAGACAATTATATCAACCTGCTCTCACGCACGATCATACGCGTATATGGAATAGGTACTAAACTGGAGTACCGTGTTCTGATTGATTCGACCTCCGGAGCCGGTTCTACTATTCCTTCTTCAGGATCGATTAGAGAGAATGAGTTGAAGGAGAACAATTTGTCTTCCTTTGCCCCGGTCAAAACGCAACAAGATAATTTCGAGACACAGCTCAACGAGCTTTATACTTTCGAGTCCTTTATCTCCGGTGAGCCGAATAAGTTAGCTCGCACTGCCGGTGTTGCAGTCTCCAAACAGCCTGGATTTACAGCTTTTAACCCGCTCTTCATTTATGGAGGAAGCGGAGTGGGGAAGACTCACTTGGCTAATGCTATCGGCAATCAGGCGAAACTGCTCAATCCGCAGGCGCGCGTGCTCTATGTGTCCGCCAATACTTTCAAACTGCAGTTTCAGGATGCCCATAATCTGAACAAGATTCCGGATTTCCTCAATTTTTACCAGTCGGTAGATGTCCTGATTGTGGATGATATCCAGTATTTTGCCGGACTCAAAGGTACGCAAGATACGTTCTTCCATATATTCAACTACCTGCAACAATCGCGCAAACAGTTGATCCTCACTTCCGACAGACCTCCATTGGCTCTCAGAGATATAGAGGACCGTTTGCTTACCCGCTTCAAATGGGGATTGGCTGCGGAGATCAAACGCCCTGATTATCAACTCAGACACGATATCCTGGTCAGCAAGATGCGTCGCGATGGTATTGAGTTGAGCGAAGATGTAATAGAGTTTATCGCTACGAATGTGACCGATTCCGTACGTGATCTTGAAGGTGTTTTGGCTTCTTTGCTGGCGCACTCGACACTTACTAATAGCCCTATAGATATCCGTTTGGCGGAAATGGTAGTCAGTCGCATTGTGCAGTTTGCCCCACAAAACAACTCTATGGACGAAATCACAGGAGCCGTTTCCGAACACTTCAATATAGACGAACGGTTTATCAAGGGCAAAGGGCGGTCGCGCCAGATAATGTTGGCTCGCCACGTGTCCATGTATCTGTGCAAAGAGATGTGTGAAAATCTTTCTCTTGCTGAGATAGGCAAGTATTTTGGTCAACGTTCACATGCAACCGTCCTGCATTCGGCAAATACCATGCGGGCACAATTGGAGTACGATCCGGTTTTAAGACAGCATATTCAGCAAATTCGGGCAGCTCTGAAACGATAAAAATCACTATATAGACTTCAAAATAGACAAATTCTGCACAAAAATGCAGAATTTGTTTGTTTATTCCAAAAAAAAGTAGTACTTTTGTAGGTCATTTCGTGCGCATAAGACGCACGCATGCGTATGAAACGTTTCGAAGAATGGAATAAATACGGATTAGCAGTCTTTCTGGTTGTAGTGAATGCAGCCTTTTTTGCTTTCATGGCGTGGTTCATGCCTATTCGTTATGAGCAGAATGACGATATTATGATGTGCATGATAGCCAATGGGCTTTACACCGGTACACCTGATCCGCATTTGGTATATATCAACGCGCTCTACGGACAATTCCTCACGTGGCTGTACACCTGGACTAAAGCCGTCGAATGGTACACTCTTATTTTCGCCGGGCTGCACATCCTTTCCATGAGTGTGATTGACTACACAGTTCTCCGTAGTAACCATAGCGGATACCTCAAAATGCTTTGGCTTGCTTTTCTCTACGTAATGTGGATCCGTATTATTATCTCCTTCCAGTTTACGACCACCGCAGGCTTGGTTTGTTTGGCAGGTATTCTCCTGCTTATGCGTCAGGGATGGCGTAATCTGCTGTTAGGTAGCGGCTTAGTCCTCATTGCGAGTCTCATTCGTTTTCACTCTGCCGCATTAGTCTCTTTACTCATGGCTCCTGTGGTAATCTATCATTGGGGCAATGACTGGAAACGGTATCTTCCCATGGCAGCTTTGTTTGTGCTGGTGATCGGATGCCGGATAGGAAATAAGTTTTATTACCAGACCGACGAATGGAAGTATTACCGTGAGTATAATACTATTCGTGCTAACATGACCGACAACCCGAATGCCCGTTCACGACGAGTTTTTCAAAATCTCCCGGAGGGTGTCACGGAGGCGGATTACAAACTCTTCCTCAGTTTCTTCCCCGATCCGAATATCATGGATTTGGAGGCACTCAAACTTATTAACACACATGTCAATGCCATGCCTCTTTCGCAGAAGCTTATGAACGTGGAGAGGTTGAGCAAATACGGATTGGTGATCATCACCCTGCTGATTCTGATGCTCATGGTCGATTTGGCACAGCCTGAGAGCAAAATGCACTTTTTCATTGGCGGATATGCTATGTATGTGATAGGACTGCTGATTTTGGTTTGCCTCAATCAGTTTGTCAAAAACCGGGTTTTTCTATGTTTTGTCATACCTATAGTCATGGCATTCTTCACACTCTTGCCGGAGAAGGTCTCCATGCAGCGTGTTACTGCCATGGCATCGCTGATCCTGGTGCTCATCGGCGTTTATATCTATCAAGCCGGTACGGCACGCGATAACGACTATTATCATCGGACTGTTGTATGGAACGCATTTCAGTATCCGCTGATCAAGACTCTTCCTTCTGATAGCCGTCTGGCTACGGTAGGTACTACTTTTTCACTGGAGTTTATCAATCCCTTTCATATCAAGGATTTTAACACTCGGAAATTCTCTTTGGGATGGTTCACGCATATCCCATTCAATAAGGATGTCGGTGAGTCATATATTGATCTCACGCGTGAAAATATGTATTTGTTTGTGCCCGTCAATTACGATGACGCGGAGAGTATGATCAATCGTATCCGGCAACAGATTGCCTTTCATTATGGTGTGCCTACTTATGTGGACTTATATCGCCGGAATGGCGGATATGCGATCATTCAACTCCGTACAACCGACAATTGGGCGGCAATGGAAGAAATATGGGAAAATCAATAGCTATTATCGGTGCGTCCTATCTTCAGGAACCGCTCGTTTCCAAGGCGAGAGAGATGGGACTTCGTACAATCTGTTTTGCATGGGCTCAAGGAGCCGTGTGCAAAGACCTCTGTGATGTCTTTTATCCTGTTTCTATTACTGAAAAAGAGGAAATATTACGCATCTGCCAACAAGAACACATTGATGGCATTTGTACCATCGCAAGCGATGTAGCGGCGCCTACTGTCGCCTATGTAGCTGAGCAGATGGGGCTTACCGGCAATTCTTATCAAGCGGCTGTCTGTGCGCATAACAAACATCTTATGCGCGAAGCATTTGTAGCTGCAGGGGTTGATAGCCCGAAATACAAGGTTGTTGTTGAAGGCGAACCCATCGATCCTTCAGGAATGGAACTGCCGCTGATCGTCAAGCCTTCCGACCGATCCGGCAGTCTGGCTGTAACCAAAGTGACCGATTGGGCACAACTCGCTCCAGCCGTCCGAAATGCCCTTAGTGCTTCTCTCGAACATGAAGCTCTCATTGAGGAGTTTATAGAAGGAAGAGAAATAAGTGTAGAGATGCTTTCCTGCCGTGGAACCCATTATCCTCTGCAGATTACGGATAAGATTACTACCGGTGCACCGCATTTCGTCGAACTCGCACACCACCAGCCTTCATCTCTCCCTTCAGAGATGCAACAACGTATCTATGCTATCACCCAGAAGGCATTGGATGCACTCGGACTGACCAACGGTGCCGCTCATGCAGAATACAAAATCACAGCTTCAGGAAGAGTGGTAGTGATGGAGATTGGCGGACGAATGGGAGGGGATTTCATTGGATCGACATTGGTGCCGCTCAGTACCGGATATGATTTTCTGAAAGGAGTTATCCAAGTGGCTTTAGGACAACTTATTGTACCTGTCAAAACCAAAACTCACCACAGCGGTGTCTATTTTCTCAGTGGCGAAACACCGGAAGTGCTGCCCTATATTCAGCACGCAGACAGATATCCGAATATCATTACTGCCGAGCAGACTTCTACCGAACTCAAGCCGCTTACTTGCAGTGCTGATCGAAGCGGCTATTTCATCTATGCGGATCCGTCTTCGCGCTTTGAAACCTTGGCTGGCAAAACAATCATGGTGCTCGGTGGTGGCAGATACCAACTGCCTCTCATCAAAGCCGGCAGAGATGCAGGATGCCGGGTGCTGGTGATGGGATGGGAAGGCGATTTTCCAGGATATGAACTGGCGTCCAAGTGGTATAACGTGGATATTATGGATGCCGAGACTATCATCCGCATTGCCAAAGAAGAGAACATAGACGGCATAGTAGGTTGCGGATCGGATTTTATTCTGCCTACTATAGGAAGAGTGGTTGACGCACTTCATCTGCCCGGATCATCTTATCACTCTTCGGTTATCGCTTCCGACAAACTGCTTATGAAGCAGGCATTTTCTCAATCCCATGTTCGCACCGCTGCTTTCGCCCTTGTGGAGAGTAGCGACCAAGCTTTGGATGAAGCTCGGAAGATAGGCTTCCCTGTTGTACTCAAGATTGTTGACGGCAGCGGTAGCAAGGGAGTTGTTATCTGTTCCGATAAAGAATCGCTAAGCAGAGCTTATGCTGACGTTAAGCCGATCACAAGTCATCCTTATATGGTGCTTGAACAGTTCATTGATGGCGAGGAATTTGGTGCACAAGCATATGTACAGAATGGCAAACTACAGTTCTGTATGTTACACGGAGACCTCGTCTTCCATGGTAAGAGTGGCGTGCCTGTCGGACATTATGCCCCTCTTTTGGAGGAGCACAAAGGGCTGCAAGACGATGCCGAAGAACAACTCAGGCGTTGTATTCAGGCATTGCAGATTGACAATTGCGCCATCAATGCAGATTTTATTCTCCATAACAACCAGGTGTATGTTCTGGAAATCGGCGCACGAGCCGGAGCTACCTGTCTGCCCGAATTAGTCAGCGGCTGCTATGGAATGGATTATTACCATTACCTCCTCCGCGGTGCATGCGGACTTTCACTCCCAACGATGGAAAGCCGCTCACTTCACCCTTCCTTGGTCTTCACTCCTTATTCCACACAAACGGGGAAAGTCGTTTCCGTCCAACACCCCCGCTGGAAAGAAATCATTGACTGCTGTATCTATCCTCAGGCGGGAGACGAGATTCACGCTTTCCGTACTGCCTATGATCGCATCGGACACCTCGTCCTGCATGGAGAATCCATACAACAGCTTCTGGATCTTTATCAATCCGAAGTACAACATTTTCCTTTTGTAACGCTGCAAACCGAAGAATAACATATGAAATATTCACAGTCCATTTCTGTAGTCGTACCTATTTATAACGACCAAGAGGTAATAGCCGAACTTCATCGCCGCTTGAAACCGGTGCTGGAAGAAATAACCTCCCATTATGAGTTGATTTTGGTGGATGACGGCAGTCGCGACAATTCATGGAACGAGATGCTCGCTGTTCGGCAGACCAATCCTAATATACGTGCTGTCAGGCTCAGCCGCAATTTCGGACAACAGAGCGCTATTGCTGCCGGTTTGTCATTGGCGAATAATGATTTAGTGGTGTTGATGGATAGCGACCTTCAAGATCGTCCTGAAGACATTCCTACACTTATTGATACCCTGCTTGCAGACAGACAGGCTTCGATGGCTATTGCCCAGTGGGAACAGCGGCAGGACAGCAGGTTCAAACTCGCTGTCTCGCGACTCTTCCAGACTGTCAGCAATTCCATTACCGAGATTCACACCGTACCACGGTTGGGAATCTTCCGTGTGATGCACAAGTCGGTGGTCGATGAGTTGCGCAATTTCCCGGAGAAGACAGCGACTACCGTCAGTCTCCTCTATTATATCGGCTCCAAGTATGTGCCGGTGCCGCTTAAGCGCGATGCACGTTTTGCAGGAAAGAGCGGATATAACCTCCATAAGATGCTGGCGTTGACTTTCGCACGTATATTCTCCTTCTCTATGTTTCCAATCCGCATGGTCACTTATCTCGGAGGGTTCTTATGCATTGGATCCATGTTAGCGGCACTGATTCTTGTTATTTACAAACTGACAGGAAATGTTGTTACAGGATGGACAAGTACCATGGTTTTACTGCTCTTCCTCTTCGGACTCAATTTCGCCTTCCTCGGTATATTGGGAGAATATGTGGGACGCATTTTCCTGGAGACCAAACAAAGACCTAAATTCATGATTGGAGAAATAGTATGAGTCCGGCAATCAAATATAACTTGGAGCAGTTGCACCGAATGGTCGGACAACGGCTGGTAATGTCGCCTTGGTTTGATTTGCCCATTGGTCTTCAATGGCGTGACTCCAAGTATCGGAGGCTTTTCCATGCCGGAAAGTCGCTCCATGTCGGTCATAATGTACATATTGACCGTGAGCACAAGCAATACACCGGCTCTATCTCCATCGGATCCAAGGTTTTTATCAGCCATGATGTACTCCTCGATTATACCGGGCATCTTACCATCGGGAATGAGGTTTGGATACTTCAGGGGACACATATCCTGACACATGAACATGACATCACTGTCTTGCGCCAAACGGGTGTCAACCCCACAACTCAGACATCTCTTGTCATCGAGGATAAAGCTTATATCGGCTCCAATGTGACTATCCTTCCGTCTTGCCATCGCATCGGACGGGAAGCGGTTATTGCTGCCGGAGCAGTCGTGACACACGATGTGCCGGATTATACACTTGTCGCTGGAGTGCCTGCCAAACCTGTCAAAACACTTCCCCATGACTAAGACCGTTCAATATATAGCGCTGATTTTGGTGTACTTGTTCTACGCCTCCATCTCCATCATACTCAAGTACACTGGGCTGCAGACACCTCTCACATTGCCGTGGTGTATCGGCTTTGCAGGACTCATTCTCACGCTTGGTATCTATGCCATTGCTTGGCAGCAGATACTCAAACGCATTGATCTTGGCACGGCATATATGTTCAAAGGCACAAGCCTCATCTTCATTATGCTGCTCCTTAATATCTGCTACGGCGAACCTGTCACGCCAACCAAGTTGATAGCTACCGGAATTATAGTTTTGGGCATTGCCCTTTACGCTAAATCATAAATCGAAGTATGGGATATATTCTTGTGATAATCAGTGCTTTGATAGGTGTTGTCAGCCAAATGATGCTCAAGCACTCTGCACGACTGCAACACCCCTCTTGGTGGCGTGAATATATAAACATTTGGGTCATCGGGGGCTACTCGCTCATGGTGCTTAGTTTGGTCGTCAATCTATTGGCGATTCATATGGGAATTTTGGCGCAGGAGGTCAGTATCATCGAGTGTATCAACTATCTCCTTATTCCTATTGCAGCCTGGTTAGTGTTCCATGAACCGATCACAAGGCGCAAAGCACTCGCCATTGCCATTATACTGGTGGGAGTGGTAGTATTTTTTCTATAACGATAAATTAAAACACATAAACATATGATCAATTTCAATCAACCTCATCTCACCGGCAAAGAAGCACATTATATGTACGAAGCCGTTTATGAAGGCAAACTCTCCGGTAATGGCAAATTCACCAAGCGTTGCCAGGCATGGTTTGAACAGCGTTATGGTTTTGCCAAAACACTTCTCACAACCTCCGGCTCCGACGCTTTGGAAATGTGTGCCATGTTATGCAATCTGAAGCCCGGCGATGAGGTTATTATTCCATCTTATACCTTCGTTTCTACGGCATTGGCTTTCTTGCGCGAAGGTGCCAATGTGGTATTTGCCGACTCCATGAAACGTAATCCTAACTTGGACGCCCAGACATTGGAAGCCCTTATTACTCCGCGCACCAGAGTGATTGTGCCGGTTCATTATGCCGGTGTGGCTTGCGACATGGACGCTATCATGGCAGTAGCCAGCAAGCATAATCTCCTCGTTGTCGAAGACGCCGCCCAAGCAATTGATTCATACTATACTTCGAACATAAAACATAAAATATTGCCTCTCGGAGGCATCGGGCATCTTGCCGCCTTTTCCTTCCATGAGACAAAAAACATTACAGCCGGAGGCGAGGGTGGTTTGCTTGTTGTCAATGACGAACGATTCATCCGTCGCGCCGAAATAATATGGGAGAAAGGCACTAACCGTGCAGAGTTTTTTCGCGGTGAAGTCAACAAATACGGATGGGTGGATATGGGTTCCTCTTTCTTGCCGGCGGAGATCAATGCCGCTTTCCTCTGGGCACAACTGGAAAACCTTGATGACATCCAGGCCAAGCGCAAACAACTCTGGAACCGCTATTACGACAATTTGTCGAAAGTCCATGCCTCTTTCTCTCTTCCAGACATACCTGATTATGCCACCAATAACGCGCATATGTTCTATCTTGTATTGCCGGATTTGGAGAAACGCACAGCGTTTATCAAATATCTCAAGGAACATGGCATCGGAGCTGTCTTCCATTATCTCAGCCTCCATTCCTCCGAGTACTATCGCGCACGCCACGACGGGCGGCAACTACCAGAGTGTGACCGTTATGCCGATTGTTTGGTTCGTTTGCCTCTGTTCTATGATCTGACCATTGAGCAAGTCGATTTTATCTGTGATACGATCAGGGACTTTTTCGCCTAATGCGTACATTCTACCGACATATTCTCCCTGTTTGGGGACCACTGCTTCTTATCGCATCGCTGCTTTGGTCGCTATGGTTCGTTTTTTCCGGATTTGGCAATCACATGGATCCCCTCTACTGGCTGTATAAATACCAGCATTTGGACGGCGGATGGATGTCGGCAGGAACACTGCTGTTCGGGCACTTCTGTGTACGAGTCTTTGGGGCTCAACTCCTCCCGTTGCGTCTTGTCGGGTGGGGGATTACCGTTCTTGCCATCGCATTGCCTTACATCTGCCTTCTGGCGCCCAAACAGCGTCTCGGCAATCTGCATTGGCTCGCTTTGGCATATTTTATGATGGGCTATGGAGCCTTTCAGGAACTCTCTCCCGGAACACTCACTGTCTTATTGCTTGTCCTCATTGCGCTCTTCGCCATCCGGTATCTCCATTCCCCAACGCTTTTATCCGCCATTTTTATCGGTTTGTTCACCGGCGTGGCTATTGCAGTCCGTTTCCCTAACATCCTTGTTATTATACCTTTACTGCCTGTCTTCGCCCTACCTGTCATCCGTTCCGAAGAGGGTCAGACACACCGGATATGTATCAACGCACTCAGTGCTCTCGTTGTCATTACCGCTTCAGCCGGCACTCTATACTGGCTTTCGGCAGAGTTACTAACGTTCTCTACCACCGACCCCTCCATGGGAGGTACTCACGGTATAGCCAAGATGATCACCAATCTATGGGATAAAGGCGCGTTGTTGCTCGGCTTTGCAGCCCTCTGGTATGGTATTGTAGCTATAGGACGCAAGTCCTGGTATTGGGCAGTTCCTGTTGCCGCCGGAGTAGGGTATTATACCACATATGCGTTTGGAGAACAATGGTATAATATAGATCTGACCTATTGTCTTTCAGCCGCCTGTGTTGTTTCGGCACTCGCTTCGAAACGTTCTGCCATTGCTTTTCTCACTGCCATGCTTGCCATCGCTACCATGGGAACGGATGTCGCATGGCTCAAACTCTTTCCTGCGGTACTTGCTCTTATTCCTGTTTTGCCAAAAGTCTATCCGGCGAAGATGCGCACCTATTTATATTTAGTACTTATCGGTTTTGCCATTCCGCAAACCATCCGGTTTGCAGTCAATTCTGTGGGAAACTCTGATTTGTACGCTTCCACCACGCGTGCCGGCATCGCTCCCTACAAAGGGATATATATAGATTCCAAAAGCAACACCTATCTGGAGCAATTGTCTGCCGATTATCAATGCTACGGAGTCGCCGATAACACAATCTCTGTCGGTTCTGACATCCATTTGATACGCTCTGTAACCGGATGTCAGGCCGGTGCTTACAATGAGTTTTGGTCGAATATCTTTGATTCTGTCTATACTGCCAGATACGAACCCCTCATTATTGAAAAACAACCTGTTGTCTTCTGTGCTTTCTCGCCGCAGTTCAAGACAAAAAAATCATATAAAGACAAAAACTCTGCCTTCGAGCAAATGCTTATGCGGAATGGATATAAGCCTATAGACCGCTCACAAAACAAATACATGATCTATCTTCCAAACAAACCTCAACCCTAAACAATTATACAATGATACTCAACATTCGGTACATTACACAAAAAAATGTAAATTTTCTTGCATATGTTGTATTTTTTTTGTACTTTTGTACCCAAATTTGATGATTATACATGAAAGCTTTTGTTTTTCCCGGTCAAGGCTCTCAGTTTGAGGGCATGTGTAAAGACTTGTACGAATCCTATTCGGTGGCTCGTGAACTATGTGAACGCGCCAACGATGTGTTGGGATTCCGCCTCACAGATATTATGTTCAATGGCACTTCGGAGCAACTCAAACAAACCGATATAACACAGCCTGCCGTCTTCCTCCATTCGGTGGTCGCCAATCATGTAATGACTATTGACGAACCGCAAATGGTAGCAGGGCATAGCCTTGGCGAATACTCGGCTTTGGTTGCTAATCGCACTCTTCGTTTCGAAGACGCTCTGCTCCTGGTACAAAAGCGCGCGCGGGCGATGCAGAAAGCGTGTGAGATGCAAGAGTCAACTATGGCAGCTGTTCTGGGAATGGCGGATGATCGAGTGGATCAGATATGCCAGCAAGTCACCGGAGATGTTGTCGTGGCTGCTAACTTCAACTGCCCCGGACAAGTCGTGATCTCCGGTACTGTCTCCGGCGTAGAGCGCGCTTGCGAACTCCTCAAGGAGAACGGTGCCAAAAGGGCGTTGAGGCTTCAGGTAGGCGGAGCATTCCATTCGCCTTTGATGGAACCGGCAGCCGAGGAACTGCGTGAAGCGATTCTGGCTACAGAGTTCTTTGAGCCTATCTGCCCAATATATCAGAATACTAATGCGTACCCGCAGACCGATCCGGAGGCTATCCGCCAGAACCTGTTGTCACAACTGACCTCGCCGGTTCGTTGGACTCAAACCATTAAGAATATGATTGCTGACGGAGCCACTGAGTTCTATGAATATGGTCCGGGCGATGTCCTTAAAGGGCTCATCCGGAAGATCAACCCGGACATCACCGTCGGATAATAATCTTATTGTTCTTCTTCCCATGCATTTTGCGTGAGGCGTTTTTGCCCGTTCCCACAGCGGCTGATCTATTAGCAAATATGACTCTGACAGATAAACTCACAATACAGGGACTTACTTTCGAACCCTTTGTTACGCAAGAGCAGATCGCTGTGCTTGTGCATAAAATCGCTCGTCAGATTTCTGCTGAATACAACGGCAAAACACCACATTTTATCATTGTGCTCAAGGGGGCAGTCTTCTTTGCTACAGACCTGTTGCGGGAAATATCCATTCCCTGTTCCATATCGTTTGTCCGGCTCCGCTCATATCAAGGTACTTCCTCCACAGGTAAGGTGGAAGAGTTACTGCCGCTTGACACCGATATCACAGACAAAGATGTTATTGTAATCGAAGATCTGATAGACACCGGTGTGACGATGCACTATTTCAAACAACAACTTGCAGCTATGCAACCCCGTTCGATAGCAATAGCTTCACTGCTCTTCAAACCGACACAACTGCTCTTTGAGGACGCCAAACCGGACTATTACGGACAGGAGATTCCCAAAGAATTTATTATCGGATACGGGATGGACCTGGACGGATTGGCACGCAATTTGCCGCAAATCTATAAACTATGCAAATAAAACGAAACCTTTACATACTTTTCCTTTTTCTGCTTACTTGCGGAACTTACTGCTTGCCTCTCCATGCGGAGATTGTGCAGCCGGTTGAATGGAGCGGGGAAGACTTAGGCGACAGTGTGCGCCTTACTGCCCGTATTGACAAAGGGTGGCATATGACTATTATCGAGTTTGGAGACAGAGAGTTTGATCAGGAGTTCTCCGACTCTTTCTCTATTACCGTGGCAGCGAACGAACTGGTGCCTATCCGTTTCAATGCCTGCGATGATAAGAGGTGTACCGCACCGGAGGTGTGGGAGTGGGAAGCTGACTGCGGGTGCGAGACTGTCTGCCCGTTGCCGACAGCCTCCGTGGGTAATGCCGCAATCAGCAAGGAGCAAATTCAAAATTCAAACTCCAAGATTCAAAATGACACCCATTCCTTATGGATTATATTCCTCTTGGGGTTGTTAGGCGGACTGCTTGCAATTTTCACGCCTTGTGTGTGGCCGATTATTCCGATGACAGTCTCATTCTTCCTCAAACGCACGGATCAAGGTGCACGCAATGCAATCCTATACGGTCTTAGTATCGTAATTCTGTATGTAGGGCTCGGACTGCTTGTGACGGTACTCTTTGGTGCTTCCGCACTTAATGAGTTGAGTACCAATGCTGTTGTGAATATCATTTTCTTCCTGATATTAGTCATCTTCGCACTCTCTTTCTTCGGACTTTTTGAGATCACGCTGCCGGACAACTGGTCCACAGCCTTGGATAACAAAGCCCGAAACACCGGTGGATTCCTAAGTATTCTGCTGATGGCATTCACATTGGTGATTGTCTCTTTTTCGTGTACCGGACCAATCATTGGTACACTGCTGGTAGAGGCTGCCGGACACTCGCTTCTGGCACCCACGATGGGCATGTTAGGTTTTGCCATCGCATTGGCTTTGCCGTTCTCGCTCTTTGCCATGTTTCCGCAGTGGCTCAAGCAGATGCCAAAGTCCGGCGATTGGATGACATCTTTCAAGGTCGTACTGGCTTTTCTGGAGTTGGCGCTCTCGCTCAAGTTCCTCTCGGTAGCCGATATGGCGTACGGGTGGGGTATATTGCCGCGCTGGCTCTTCATCGCAATCTGGATTGTTTGCTTCCTGGGCATAGGAATCTATCTTATATGGGATATATGGAGCGTATCGACCCCACGTAAAATCATCCGTGCGATCGTGATCATC
>ODAJ011922589.1_pt1 | contig 28996 bp, 9 predicted proteins | sample 1539241 | NCBI WGS metagenome assembly ODAJ01 (sample SAMN02144231, study PRJEB22623) | gut metagenome | biome: sheep rumen | host: Ovis aries | place: New Zealand
ATCAAATCTAAAACCTAGACCATATAATGCGAATGAGGTTGTTAGATTAGTTAATATGAAGCAAGCCAAATTATATATAAGTAATAAAATATATCCCATAGATATATATACTAGTGTAAATAAAAAAGAAGAATCGGTGCTTGTTATGGTGTTTTTAAAAGAAGAAACACAAGAAGCATATAAACTTTGGCTCAATTATGCTTTAGAGGAAAATACTGTATGAATAATGAATATGGCAAACATAATAAAGAAACCACTCTTCTATCTTTAGATACAAGTTCTACTAAAACAGGATGGGCTATATTTGGGAATGGTATATATGAAGAATCGGGAGTTTTAGATTGGTCTCATGTAAAAGAAACTGAAGATAGATTACTAATAATGTATATAGATATAATTCAACTTATTAATAAATATGAGCCAGATATTCTAGTTATAGAAAAGGATATTGTGGGTTCGGGTAAAAGACAAAATATGTCTACAATTAATACACTGGTTAAATTAATTGGTGGTGTATGGGCATATTGTGTACAATTGAATATGGATACTCCAATGAATTTTCAGACTGGGGAATTTAATGTGTATTATGTAGAATACACTCCATCTGAATGGAGAAAATTAGTTGGAATTACTGCTCGTAAAAGAGATGATTGTAAAGCAGCTTCAATTAAAATAATAAAAGACATATATAATAAAGATGTAGATGATAATGAAGCTGATGCTATAAATATTGGACAAGCGTATGTAAACGATTGTGATTGGCGTTAGGAAGAGTAAATAGAATAATGTGCTCTTCTCTTCTATTTTTTTGATTGAAAAGGAGAATTGATATGGAAATTAAAAATACGATTGAAATTGATGTTAGGGATTTTGTAAATAAATATACTAAGTTTAGTACGGCAACTGCTAAAGAATCTTATTTAAAAACTGCTGTTAAATTTGTTGATTATATTAACTTTGAAGTAGTTGAAGTATTATGTGACCAGATTCTTGCTAATAGTTGTTATGACAAAAATGGCAACGTAAAAATTAATACATGCAAAAAATATATTATGTATATTTATACTATTTTTAATCATTATACTAATATTACTGTTCATTCTGATAAATGGATGGAGGAATTTAATCTTCTTTCTAAAGCAGGATTGGTTGAAGCTGTTTGCCAATTAATGCCTGAGAATTTAATTACTACTTTGGATAGTATATTAAAAATGAAGAGTGATGATATGATGACTAATTATTATGAACCTCATGCTTTTATTTCTAATCAGGTTCTTAAATATGCTCCTATGATTCATGGTGTAATTGATAAATTTCTTGGTGGTATAGAAAAGATTAGTAAAGAGGTAGATTGGAATGAATTGATTGACAAATTAAAAGAGGTGAAATAAATGTCTATTCAATTAGAAATCCCGAAAGAGTTGGAGAAAGATATACAAAAATACGGAAATAATATTGCTAAGAATATAGCAATTCAAGTTAGAGATGCTTTAACTGAAGAGTATAATTATTCCGTACAACAATTTTATGCGTCTTATGATCCCAAAGATTATAAACGTCAATATTCATTATATAATACTGGTAAAAAATATTATAGGAATCCTCATGGAACTAGATTTCATGGAGGGGTTGAAATTTTTTCAGATAAAATGGGTGTGCATCATGATTCTAATGAATATGTTTTGGACATTTCATTAATGGGGATACATGGTGAACCTTCAATAGCAATTACTCCTCCATGGATTTTAAATCATATGTTAACTTATAGATTATTATTATTCAATAGTATTGATATAAATGATGGAGGAATAGGCAGTATTGCTATTTCAAAAGCAAAATCAAATTCCTATACAATATTAAAATTTAAATAATATAATAGGAGGTTAACAATATGGCAAATAAACAATTAGTAATAGAAATCATAAGTGATGCTAAAAAGTTTACTTCGGGATTGACCGAAGCAATTAATACAATTTCTAAAGCAACAGAAAAGGCTGAAGGATTTGAAAAATATACTGAGCAGTTAAATGAAATGAAACAAGTTCTCTCGCAAGTAAGTCAAAATATATCTCAATTTGAAAAAACAACACAAACAGGAGGAGAAGTTTCTCAAGCTCAGTTAGATTCTTTAGTCTCTAAAATTGAATCAATAGATAAACGTTTTGACAGTTTTAGACATACTTTTAAAGATGTGCAAGACAAACTTAATGGGCTTAGTACTCGCACTCTTCAAGCACAATTAGATAAAGCAAATGCTAGTTTAGACGCTTTTAATCAAAAATATATTTCTTTACAACAAACTTTAAATTCGGGATTAGCTAATATTAAAAGTTTTGATCAAGTTTCTAATATTGGAGAAATGAAAACGGCATATGAAGATGCATTAAAAGTTTTTCAAAATTTCTCAAAAGAAATGCAAAGAGATGAAAATGGTAATTATTCAAAAGCGTACATTGATGCGGCAGCAGCGGTTTACAAATACTCAAGCGCTTTAATGGATTTAAATACGGCATATGTCGATAAAGGTAATCAATCTATTTTTTTAGAAAATGAAATAAATAAAATAGATGATGTATCTTCTATAACAGCAGATATAATAGGAAGTCAATTAGCAGACAGGTTATATAATGAGGTTTTAAGTTTTACTGAAAAAGTAGATTTTTCCAGTTTTTTTAAAGAAATTGAAGGAAAAGTGAATGAACAAGTATTAACAGGAGCTTTTAAAAATGGAGGAATTATAATCCCTGTTAAATTAGATTCAAAAGCTTTTTCTGTTTTAGAAAGTGAAATCAATAAAGATATTTCTGCTTTACAGAGTAGAGCAAATACTAATCCAATAAAAATTCATTATGAAACAGATACTGAAGAATTAGCCAAAAACATAGAAAAATATTTTAAAGAATTAAACACAAAAATAAAAAATCAAGTAGCAGAGTTAAATACGCTAATGAAGGGACTTGTAGATGATACAGGATTAAAAAATACTGAACAAGACTTTTCTTCAATGGCAAAATTAATTCCTGAAATGCTTAGAAAAGTTGCTGAATATTCAGAGCAATTAAAAACTATAACTACAGATACTAAAAATTCTTTTGAAAATATAAACAGTTTTATTAAAGAAGAAAATTTTATTAATTACGCAAATGCAATAAAACAAACAGCTGAAAGTTTTAAATTACTTACTTCTTCTCTTGACGATGTATCTTCTAAATTAAGTGGCAATGGACTTGAAGGACAGTTCGATATATTAAAAAAGAAATTTTCGGAATTGTCTATTGACACATTGACTCAAGAAAAAACTAAAGAAAATGAACAAGTAAGAAAAACTAAAATAAAAGAAATTAAAGAATTGTTTGCATTATATTCTACTTATCAATCTAGAGGTGGTATTAGACCATTTTCTGATTTAATTTCTGGTGATGCAGACACTGACAAAAAAGCTTATTTACAGCTTGCTTATAATGATTATAGCAAAGGAAAAAATAAAAAAGGAATCGGTACTGAATCGACGCCTTTTGATGCAAAACAATTAAAAGATATTTTACAAATACTTAAAGACATAAAAAAAACAATAGAAGGTATTAATCAAATAAAGATTGATACATCAGAATTAGGAAAAATAATAACGCAAGTACAAGGTAATAATACAAATAGTATTTTTACGCCACAAGCTGTTACTCAAATATGGTCGGTTTTAATTCAATACGCAAATAGTTATTCTGAATCTTTAAATAAAGTAATTGAAAAATTAGAAATAATCTCAAAAAAAGAATTCAAACCTTTGACATTCGACTCCGAAGAACTAAAAAAAACATACAGCCAAATTAATAATATAATTAAATTATTAGAAAAAGGGTTTAATATAGGTTCTTTTGACCAATTAAATTCTTTATTTGATAATATTGAAATTAAATTTAACTCTTTACTTAACGATAAAGGAGTTTTAGATTTAAGGAAAAACAAAGAAGAATTAAAAGAAATTTATGATTTATATTATAAATATTTAAATTTAGGTGGTGAGAAAAGTCTTTCATCTTTAACGAGTAATAAAAAGAATCAACAAAAATTAGATTTAGGATATAAAAAATATTTAAATGATTTAACCAATGAAGAAGAAAAAGCTCAAGAAAAGTCTTTAAAAGACGCACAAATGTCTGAGCAAATAAAACAAACTGTTATTAATTCTATTAATGAAATAAAAAATGCTGTCAATAGCTTAAGAGAAGATTTGAGCCTGTTAGCAGAAACAATAGCAACTATTGGTTCTTCAAATAATAGTATTGATTATACTGAAAAATTTGATAGAATTCGACAATCGGTTGAAGATATTTTGGATGTCGAATTTTCTGATAATAATGTAGATTATAGAGAACGATTTGATAATATTCAAAACGAAGTTACAATTTTAAATGAGAAAGTTAAAAATTTAAATGACACATTATCTTTATTAGATTTTGATAAAATAAACAATATTAAAATTTCAACAGAACCTTTTGATAGAATAATAGAATCTTTAAAAGAAATTATTGATTTAACTGAAAGAATATCAGGAGTACCTAGTAAATCAAAATTAGATTCTCAATTTAAAGATATACAAAAAATGTATTCTTCTTTAGTAAATGACAAGGGTAATTTTATTGTCACAAAAGATAAAGGCACAGTACAAAATTTATTTTCTCAATATAATAAATATAAAAATTTTGGTGGAACAAAAACATTAATAGATTTAGACGAATCAAAAGTTAATACAAATAAATTATCTAAATATTATAATAAGTATTTGGAAAATATTTCGCAACAAGATGCATTAAATGTACCAGTAACAGATTCTTTAGAAAATGAAGCTCAAAATTTTATTGGGATAAAAGATGCGGCTAATGAAGCAACTGTTTCAAAAGAATCATTCACTAAGGCTAATAAAAAGCTCGAAAATCAAACAAATAAGACTTCAAAATCTTTAGAACAAGAAAAAACACAATTTGAAACTTTTATAAATGATGTTAAAACACTGGTTACTACAGATATTAAATCAAATAATGTTGTTGATTTTAACACGCAAATATTAGATTCTTCCAAAGAAGTAAATGAGGTATTAAAAGAAGAAATTCAACAGTTGCAGAAATTAAATGAAATTCAAAAAAATATCCCTACAAATCAAAATAAAAAAGAAAACAAAAATAATAATTCAAAGCCTGATAGCAATTCTTCTAAAAAACAAAATAATAATAAACAAACTAATACGTCTAAAGATTTTAATGGTGAATTTAATTACAAGAATTTAGGAATTGATTATGACCCATATGTGAATGCCTTTCAAGAGTTTCTTCTTCTTGCCGCTGATGAGGCTGAAAAAGTAAAACAACAAATAATTTCTGTGGCAGAATTTGACCAAAGTTTGTCTGATATTTTAACAAATTTATATGCTGAAATACCTGATTTAGAAGATATATCAGCAAGTACTGGTTATGGAAAAAACTTTAATGTTACTGGAGCAACTGTATCATATCGAGATAAAACTACTAATGATACTTATAAAAAAACTTTTTCATTAAAAAAAGATAAGGATTCTGGAGAATTATATATTGATCAAACTACAGCTATTTTAAATAATGCAGAAAAATATGGTAAAGATAATGAAAAACAAGCACAAAAAGTATTAGAATGGGAAACAAAGTTAAATGCATGGCTTCAAAGTTTTAGCAATAAAACTTCTGGTACATTAGATTCAACAAAAGACTTTCAATCTCTTAAAAATTTTAATTTTACATCAGAAAAAGATTGGATTAATATTAAAACAATTCAACAACGTTTAGAAGGTTTATATAATGAAATAGTTTCAAATTCTAGAAGAGGAACTTCTTCACTTTCTCCTGTTCCAAATATGATGTTTGGTCAAGAAAGTAGATTAACTAAAATGCAAAAAGCCAATTCAATTTATAATAAAATGGCTTTAAATTGGAATGGAAAAAATGGTACGGAAGATACCGAAGGTGAATTAAAAAAATTATCTGGTTTATATGATAATTTACAAATTGAAATTAAAAAATTCAATGAAGATGGAAGCAATATTGAGTCGGTTGCGCAAGCTTATGGTGCTTTTAATGAACAACTAAATAAAGTAAATGAACAGCTAAACCGTATGAAAATTATTAATACCGAAATAAACGGAAATAAAATTAATAATTTAAATAATTGGTTTAAAGATATGCCTGACCCCAGTAGTGCCGAAGGTAAAATTGAAAAATATGGACAAGTATATGGTCAATTTGTTGAAGCCCAACAACGGTTAAATGAATTAACAACTAATCTTAATAGAGGTACGACTGAAGAAGATGCTCAAGAATATGAAAATAGAAAAGAAAAAATTCATGAGTTAGTTTTAGAATTAGAGGAATTAAAAAAAATATTATCTTCAGATTCAATGAATATTAGTAATCAAATGGGACAGGTAATAAAACAAAATATACCTAAGGCAGAAAATATTGAAGAATTAAGAAGAATAATAAATGAATATGCTGATGCTAGAGGTAAGATTATAGATTCTTCTGAGACTGGAACGAGCATAGATAAAGAAGGTAATGAATTTGTAACGTTTACAAGGAAAATTCAAGATACAAAAGGTGCGGTTACAGAATTTGAATTTACCTATAATAAAGCTATGGGTACTGTTGCAGTAGCAACAAAAAAAATACAAGAGCCAGAAAGTGCTTTTAAAGCACTTGCAGACGAATTAACTACTAAATGGAGAGGATTGTTTACTACTCTTGCTTCTTTTACTGGATTTTATCGTTTATGGGGTTATTTTAAACAAGGAATAAATATTGTTAGAGAATTTGATACAGCTTTAACGGAAATGCAAAAGGTTTCCAATGAAACAATATCTACACTTCAAAATTATCAAAAAACAACTTTTGATACAGCTGATGCAATAGGAGCAACTGCGTTACAAATTCAAAATAGTACTGCTGATTTTATGCGTTTGGGTGAAAGTTTAGATGAAGCTGCTGAATCTGCAAAAGTTGCTAATATTTTAATGAATGTGTCTGAATTTCAAAGCATTGATGAAGCAACAAAAAGTTTGATTGCTATGAGCGCTGCTTATGATGATTTATCTAAAATGAATATAATAGATAAATTAAATGAAGTAGGTAATAATTATGCAATTTCAACTTCAGAGGCTGCTACTGCTCTTCAAAACTCTGCTTCTGCTTTAAAAACAGCTGGTAATGATATGGATGAAGCTCTTGCGCTTATTACAGCTGGTAACGCAGTAGTTCAAGATGCAAATAAAGTAGGAACTGGTATGCGTACTATCGCTCTTCGTCTTACTGGCACTAAATCAGCAAAAGAAGAACTTGAAGAACTGGGTGAAGAAACAGATTCAATGTTAACAACCCAATCAAAACTTAGAGATACTATTAAAGAAGCTACTGCTGTTGCTTCTAATAATTTTAAAGGTTTTGATATCTTAGATAATAATGGTAATTATAAAAGCACTTATGAAATAATGCTTGGTATCGCTGATGTCTATGATGAAATATTAGAAACAGATAAACAGTTTGGTCGAAATAATGCCAATTTATTACTTGAAAGTGTAGCGGGTATTCGAGAATGACTCTTTTGCCCGAAATATATAGAAATATATATTTAAAGAACGCATCTAATTGCGTTGATTGCTTAAAGCCTTATGCCACAATATAAAGGAAACTATTATATGATGGATTAAAAAGTTAAGGATGATACAATAGCTAATTCGCAGCGAAGTTCCTAACGCATTAACTTGTATATATTATATTTATATATTATAATATTAATGCCATGGAAAACGTTCAACGACTATTCCCATATAGGGATTGAGTATAAATAACTCAATCATTAGAAGTACGGCGCAATCGCAAATGGCGTGGGTGAAAACCCCTTAAATGGAAAAGGTGCGAGCCCAAACGTAAAGTCGTGGGTTGAGAAATAGTCTGTGCTTATATGAAAATATAAGATTTATGTATTAATAATAGATTATAAGGAGAAATGATATGAAAATAAATCAAGAAAAAATAGATATAATGTTAAAATCTTTTGATGAAGGTAAAACAATTGCTAATTGTGGAAAAGACGCTGGAGTATCAGAAGATACAGCAAGAAAATATATTAAAAAATATCGCAATACAAAAAGAGGATATATGTCTAAACTAGGCGATGATGATATAAATAAAATATGCGATATGTATCAAAAAAATTTATGGGAAAACATTTATGCTGAATATCCCTTCTTAGATAAACAAAAAGTATATAAAATAGCGTTTAGTCACAAAGTAAAAAAAGAATCTTATTTTTGGACAGAGGAAGATGTTGATTATTTAGTGAATAATTTTGGACAAAAATCTTATGCAGAAATGTCTCAAGAAATGAATAAACGTCATACTCCAAAAGCCGTTTCAGCAAAGGCTATTAAATTAGGGTTAACCTTTACTCAAGATTGGACTAAAGAAGAAGAAAATATATTAAAAACTTATTATCCTATTCTCCCCAAAGAAGAATTTATGAAATTACTTCCTAACAGAACTGAAAATGCAATTGTTTGTCATGCTATGAAATTTGGAATAAAAGGATATCATTATTCAAATGAAAAATATTCAGAAGAACAAAAACAATATATTTTAGATAATAATGATATTTTAACCGATGAAGAAATTGCAAATAATTTGAATAAAACAATAAAAGGTATAAAAGAGCAAAAGAGAAAAATGGGTATATATAAAATAAATCGAGAATACGGGGGTTATGTAAGTTTAGCTAAAATGCTTCGAGGACAGTTGCACGATTGGAAAGTTAAAAGTATGGAAGCTTGTAATTATCAATGTGTTCTGACAGGAAGTAAAGATTATCAAATACATCATTTATATGGTTTTAATAAAATATTTGATGAAACATGCACTGTTTTTGATGAGATGGGGCTTTTAAAGTCTTTGGAATTGTCAGATTATACTAAAGAAGAATTAGATATATTAATCAAAGTATTTCATGATATTCACCAAAAATATCCTCTTGGAGAATGTATAAGAACAGATTTACATTCTCTTTTTCATGAATTGTATGGAGTGGGCAATAACACTCCCCAACAATGGGAAGAATTCAAAAATAAATATCAATATGGTTTATTTAATGATATTGTTGCATAAAAATATTAATACATAAATATATAGTTTTGCGAGCTATATAAAACAAAACAAAAAAATAGAGCGAACATTGCGGCTAGTATTTTTCAGAATCCTCAAATTCTTAAAGATGCTTATAAATCTTCTCAAGAAGCAGAAAATTCAGCAATGGAAGAAAATGAAAAGTATATGAACAGTATCAATGGTCATATAGCTCAATTACAAAATGCTTATCAGCAAATGTGGGCTAATAGTATGAATAGAGATACTGTTAATTTTTTCATAGATTTAGGAAAAGCAATTGTTCAAGTTGTTGATAATGTTGGTTTATTAGGTACAGCTTTTACCGCTATTGTGGGAGTAAGAAGTATAGTTGGATATCAGAACGGTAAAGGTTTTGCTTATGAATTAATCAAAGGTAGTAAAGAAGCAATAAAAGCTCTTGCTAAACAAGAGAATCTAATGGGGTCATTAGCTTCTACGGGTATATCCGCTGGTAAAGCAATAGGAGGTAGTTTTTCTGCTGCTATTCCAATGATAATGGGTGTTGGCACGGCTATCGGTATTATTGGCACTTTGATTCATGCGTTCATTAAACACCAAGAACAAGTACGAAAAGAACTTGTAGATTCAGCTAGAAAAACAGGTGAAGAATGGCAAACACAAAGACAATCCCTTTCTGATTACGCATCTCAATACGAAGAATTAAAAACCAAATTAGATACTGGAAATTTATCTGAACAAGAAACTTTACAAACAAAGCAAGAAATATATAATATACAAAAACAAATTACAGAACAATATGGTGAAAATGCAGGTAAGATTGATTTAGTTAATGGTAAACTCCGAGAGCAGCTTGATATAATATCTAATATATCTCAAGTTGAAGCAAATAAAATTTGGAATAGTGCTGATTATCAAAAAGGATTTGATGCTGCTAAAAAAGCAATGACTACTGAAAGTGATTATTCTTTAAGTCAAGTTTTTGATATTAATAATTCTAAAACTTCTGAAGATAAACAGCTTTCTGATTTAGTAAAAAAATATACACAATCAAGAAAGCCCAGTCGAGATTCTGGGTCTTTGAGTCCATATTATGTAATTAGTGGAACACCTATAGAAGCAGAAGAAAAAATAAATGAATTAATTGAACAAATCGAAACACTTCAAAAACAAAATCCCAATAATGAGCAATTCCAAAAAAGAGCTGATGATTTATTGACATATCTTAATACTCATATAGATACGATAACTAAAATAAGACAAGAAAATGAATCGGTTTATTTTGAAGGGCTACCCATTAAACTGATGGCAACAGGTGGTGCTCAAGATTATAATGTGTATTCAAATTATCGATCTTCTGTTTCAGATCTTGAATCTGCATATATATCTGGAGATACAAAGAAAATAAATGAAGCTCGTGATGCTTTTGAAGAAGCCACTAAAGCTAAAGATGAATTCTTAAAAGTGCCTAGTAATAATCAATATTCAATGTTATTTGATAATATTGATACTTCAATTATTGATGCTAAAAACAGAACTGAAGATGCTACCAAGGCACTTAAAAACGCTCTTCAATTAGGTAATGATTTATCTCGATTTGATGAATATGAAAGAGAAAAACAGATATCTGATAATTATAATAATTATTTAAAAAAAGCAGGCATAGATAAAATTGGTAATATTGATAATACAAATAGACCTATTATCTTCTGGGACAAAGAAGAAGCAGAAAAGCAAAAAGATGCTCTTGAGTCTTGGGGAAAATCTGTTGAAGATATTATAGGTGATTATTCTACAGCTTTTGGAGCATCTGAAAAATTTGATGGTATAGAAATTGCTTTTACACCTATTATTGACGATGGCACAGGCAAAGGAAAATTATTAAACAGAGATACTCTTTATAATTATATAGACACATTAATTAAAAATGCTGGTGAAGGTTGGACTAATGAAGAATTATTAAAACTTGATGCTGAAGGTTTAATAATTGATGACCAAAAAATATCAAATGTAATTGCTCAAATTGGAAATAATATTCAGGGTGGATCTGCTGTTTGGACTCCTGAAAAAATTGCTGAAGACAGACTTCATGAGTGGCAATCGAGGTCGTTAGGATATATTGCTAATTATCAAAATGAATGGAAAGAAGCTATTAAACAAGGTAAATCTTTTGATGAGTATATGCAAAGTCAAGAAAAAGATTTAAAAGATGTTACTAAAGCAACTGGCAAATATACTAAAGAAGACAAACAATTATATCAAGCTTTAAAAAGGGTTATAGATTTAGATATAGATAAAGTTGATGCTGAACAGGCTTTTGATGATAGTGCGAATGGAAGTCAGGTTTATAGATATGCTTTAGAAGATTTAATGAATGCATTAGGATACACCATGGATGATGCAAGCGCTATGATTGATATGTTAGTTGATAATGAAATCATTTATGGTGGTGTCGAAGATGCTGCTCTTTCTGCTAGTGATGCTTATAATCAGTTTTCTCAAGAAGTTGCTACTGCAATAGAAAATGTATCTAAATTAAATACAGTATTATCTGAATCTTCTTCTGGTGCTGGTATTTCCACTCAAAATATTGATGCTTTTAAAGAAATGTTTGGAGATGATTATGTTTATGCTCTTGAAAGAAGTGCGAACGGTTATCATATTAATGCTGAAAATCTTCAAACGTTAACTGATAAGCAAAAGGCATTAATGAATGCTGAATTCCAAAATACATTAGATGCTCAATATGATGCCCTTAAACGTTGTAATGATGAAATTGTTTCAATGAATAGTCAAGGGCAAGATACTTCTGGTCTTTTGTCTAAACGAGAAGGTATTTTACAAAGAATACAAGATACTCAAGATTTGATGATGGCATATCAAGCTTCCACTTCTGCTTATCAGACATGGATTAATGCTCAGTCAAATGGTAATGAGTATGATATGTATGATAAAATTGCCGCTGGTTATGATACGGTTAAAGATTTAATTGACCGTGGCTGGAGCGGTGATGATACTGTTAGAAGCTATCTTGATTTAATATATGGCAGTTCTTTTGATGCGTTTACTGCAAGTGGTGAAGAATGTGCTGAAATGTTTGATAAACTTGATGAAAAGATTGAAGGCACTTCATTCTCAATTCATGATTTCTTCCAATTTGATGATAGTGGTAAATTAACATCCAATGGTATTTTTAATTTCTTTGATGCTCTTGAGGAAAAGCAAGAAAAGCTTGGGCTTGGAGAAAATGAAAAATGGATTAAAGATGATGGTACATATGATTTTGGATTTGGTAGAGACAGAGAAGCTGCTGAAGCATTAGGAATTGATGTTGAATTATTTCAATCTATGCTTCGTGCCGCTGTTAGTGCAGGTTTTGAATTAAATCTTGACCAGCCTATGTGGGCGATGAATGAATTAAAAGATAAGGCTGTAGCAGCTCAAGAAGAACTTGATGGATTTAATAATATTGATTTTAGTAAATTTGATGAAGAGTTTTTAAAATCTGATGAAGCATATGATGTGTTAAGTGGACATGTTAGCGATGTTTATGATTATATTCAGAAAATTCAAAATAGTGATGAATTAGCTCCTGATGTTAAAACGGATTTAATTGAAAATGCTCAAGATATGTTAGCTTATTTGGTTGCTCTTGAAAGAGAAGCTGCTGATAAAGGTGATATAGATTTAAAAATAAAAGTAGCTGAAAAAGCGACTGATTCAATAAAACAATTGGTTGAAGATGTAGGGAATCTTCCAAAAGAATTATCAGAATATAATTGGGATTCTATTACTGATGCACAAGGATTAGAAAAAGCTAAAGAATATATTGAAGGATTGAAAGATTCTGGTGCAATAGACACTTCTACTGCTGAATCATTCTTAAACATTCTTTATGAAGCTATTGACCAATTAAACATAATTGACAATTATGAAGCAGACCCAGAGTTTAAAGGTAATACTGTTGAGGCTTACAATGATGTTAAGAATGCTAAAGAAGAATTAGACCAGTATATAGCAAATGCTGCGCAGCTTGAAAAAGAGCATAAAATTAAATTCACTTTTTCAGAAGATGAAAAAGTAAAACAACTATTATCTATTATTTATGGAGAAGGAACTCCTGAAATATTAGGCAGTTTTAATATTGATTCTAACAGAACACCAGAAGAAGTAATTGAAATGCTTGAATCGGGAGAAAGAGATGTTGATGTATTATTACATGGAGAGACTGAAGAGTTAGAAAAAGATATAGATAAAGCGACTGAAGATACAAGTGTTTCTGTTAATGAAAACGAAACTCACACTAAGACCGAAATTAACAGAGAAGAAAATTACTCTTCTACTACAATGGATGTCAACGACGAAGCTTATAACCAAAAATTAGCAGCGGATGAAGAACGCATGAATGCTATGAATGGTAAGGGTATAGTTGTTGATGTAGATGCTAATACTGAACCAGCAAAACAAAAACAAGAAGAAGTTTTACAGGGGAATCAGGAAATAGAGAATGCTCAACCTGAAGCTGAATTAAAAGCTGATAATTCTCAAGCTAAAAGTGCAAAAAATGAAGCAAGTGCGTTTTTATCTGCTTTTGATGGTACAACTGCATGGGGTTATATTCGTATTGATGCTGGGAATACAGAATCTACAGTTTCTAGAATAGCAAGTGCAATAAGAGATATTCCTTCTTATAAAAGCACTACTATAGAAACTTTTGAAAAAAATACAAAAGTAAGTGCCAATGGTACAGCTCATGCGTATGGTACTGCATTTTCTAGAGGTTCTGCTTATGCTGGTGGTAATTGGGGTCTTCCTAAAAATCAAACTGCTCTTACAGGAGAGCTGGGAACAGAAATAGTTGTTCGTGATGGTAATTGGTTTACTGTTGGTGATGATGGTGCTGAATTTGTTAATCTTAAGCGTGGAGATATTGTTTTCAACCACGAGCAGGCGAAAGAATTATTAGAAAATGGTTATGTCACTTCTAACAAAGGTCGTGGACATTTAATTGGATTTGCCAATGGTACTGCTTATTCTAGTGGTTCTATGAGTGGGGCTACGAGAGCCAGAGTTTCTACTAGTAGTAATAAAAAGTCTAGTTCTAAAAAATCAAGTGGTGGTTCTGGCAGGTCTTCAGGTGGTGGTTCTGGTAGGTCTGGTGGAGGAAATTCTTCTTCTAAAGATGCAAAAGAAACTAAGAACACATTAGATGAAGTTGAAATCCTTATTTCTCGAATTGAACGTCAAATTTCTAATCTTGATAAAACCATCAGCAGTACATATTCTGCATGGGCAAAACGCAACAACGCTATTGCTTCTAATTTAAAGAATGTGTCTACTGAAATTAAAGACCAAGAAAAAGCTTATACTACATATATTAAAAAGGCTAATTCTGTTGGTTTATCTGCTGGTTGGAGAACTAAAGTTCAAAATGGTGCGTTTAGAATTGAAGATGTAAAAGATTCTGATTTATGGGATAAAATAAACGAATATAAGACTTATTATGAAAAAGCCTTAGCCGCAAAGGATGCTGTTATTGACCTTAGAGAAAAAGAAGGTGAATTATATAAGCAACTTTTTGATAATCAACAAAGTTATTATGAAGAGGTTATAGCTAATACTCAACATAGTATTGATTTAATTGATGCTTATAATGACCAATTGTCAGAAGCTGGTAGACTTGGTTCAGTAACCAACGTTACTCAACAAATTGCACTAGAGAGAAAACGTCTTGTTCAATTAACAGATGAATATAATAGTTTAATCAGATTAAGAGATAGAGCTGTTAATTCAGGTAAAATTACTAAAGGGTCTGAAGCTTGGTATGAGATGCAACAGTCTATCAACGAAGTCAGTGAATCTATTGCTGAAGCAAATACAAATCTCATCACTTTTGCAAATAATATTAGAGATATTAATTATGACAGATGGGAAAAGGTTCATGATGCTATTGGTGGAGTTGTCAATGAATTAGAGTTTTTCTATGATTTACTCAATGAAGATGAAATGTTTGATGAGCAAGGTACTATTACTAATCAAGGTATTACTGGATTTGCACTGCTTGCTCAAGAATATGATACATATTTCAGAGAAGTTCAACGTTATCAATCTGAAATTAATGAAGTTAATCGTCAGATGGCAAAAGCTGAAAATAAATATGACCAGAATCTTGTAGATAAATTAAAAGAACTTAAAGAAGCTCAACAAGATGCATCTGCTAATGCCAAAAAGATGAAAGAATCTATGGTCGATTTAACTGAAGATGGTATTAAAAAACAGATTGATTATGTAAAGAAACTAATTGAAGATTATGAAGATTTATTAGAAACTCAAAAAGACCAAACTGATTATGCTAAAAAAGTAGCTGACCAACAAAAAGAAATTAATAAACTTGAAAAGCAATATAGAGCAATTCAAAATGATAATTCTGAAGAAGGTGCTACTAAACGTCAGCAGTTAAGAGACCAAATTAATGAAAAGAGACAAGACCTTCAAGAGACTCAAGAAGATAGACGTTTGTCTGAAACTAAGGATATGCTTGGAGACTTTGAAGAAAAGTTTGAAGAATTCTTAGAAAATAAACTTAAAAACATTGAAGGAATTGTTAGAGAAGTAATTAATGCTACAAATGAAAATAAGAATGTAATTAAAGATACCATTAATGATGTAGCGAATTCTTATGGATATACTCCTTCTGATACATTAAAAGCTGCTATTGATACAATGTCTAATAATTTAGTTAGTTATTTTAATGGTAGTTTTGAAAATCCTGCTGTGACTAGTATTGCTGAGGGTGTTGATACTATTGTTAAATATTTCTTATCAGCTCAAAATGCTTCTGAACAAGGAGCTAAAAATAGAATTATGGCTGATAAAGTTAAGGAAAGTGGTACTCATATCCAATCCTATACTGATGCAAACGGAAAAACTAAGAATGGTTATTTCAGAGATGATGGTACACTTAATGAAACATATACAGGTTGGGCTGCTAAGAATGGTAAGACATATCGTTTTAATAACGGTGAACAAATGTCTGGTTCTCAGTTTATCAATGTTGGTGGAAAGACATACCATTTAGATAGTGATGGTTCTAGGGCTACTAATACTTGGAGAAATGTTGGTGGTAAATTATATTATTTCAATCAAAATGGCGAAATGCTAAAAGGACTTCAAACTATTAATGGTAAAAAATTCTATTTTGATAATGCTGGTGTTAACCAAAAAGGTCTTCAGACTATTAATGGTACTAAATATTATTTTGACAAAAATGGTATGGTTACTAATAACTGGAGACAAGTAGGTAAAGATTTGTATCATTTTGGAGTTAATGGTAAGATGTCTACTGGTCTTCAGACTATTAATAATAGAAAGTTTTATTTTGATAAAAATGGTGTTAATCAAAAAGGTCTTCAAACTATTAATGGCGCTAAGTATTATTTTGATGGTAAAACTGGAGCTATGATTGTGAATGACTGGAGACAGGTTGGAGATGGTTTGTATCATTTTGGAGCTGATGGTAAAGCTTCAAGTGGCTGGTATAAAAGAAAATCTGGGCAATGGAATTTCTTTGACCCTAAAACAAAAAAGATGATTAAAAATCAGTGGATTCATAAAGGTGCAGTAACCGTAAAACCTGTTAAAGGTGATTATTATCTTGATGTAAACGGCTTTATGGTTGCTAATGGTAAAAAGAAAACAAACAGGGGATGGCTCACATTTGATACAGATGGTAAATGGAAAGGTTATAAATCTGGTACTAAAGGTGTTTCTCGTGATGACCTTTATTGGACAAATGAAGGTAATAAACCTGAAGCAATTATCAGGAAATCAGATGGTGCTATTCTCACTCCTTTGAGTAAAGGTGATTCTGTGATTCCTAATAATGCCATGAAAAATATGTATCAGGCATTAACTGACCCAGCTAAATATCTTAAACAATATACTGCACCTGATATAAAAGTCATTCAAAGTAATAATAATAATTCTAATAATCAACCACCTGTTGTGAATATGCAATTTATCGCTAATGGTGTTCAAGATGCAAATAAATTTGTAAATGATTTAATGAATAATAAAAAGCTGGAAAAATGGGTTCAAGAAATTACATTAGGTCAAGCTAATGGTAATAATAATTATAAAAAGTATAGTTATGTTATACGTTAATATATCACCCTATTCTGTAAAAGGAATAGGGTGAATTCATTTTAAATGAGAGGAGGGATGAGAGTGAGATTTAGAGACTTTGAATATGATGGCATAGCTTTAAGCGATAAAGGATTGGCTATTATTAGTTTTGATGGTGTTCAAGACAGTGATATTGAAACAGATTCACAAAGAACTTATAATTCAATATCTTTATTTGGTGGAAGATATCAACCTTTTATTACCAGTGTTTTTGAAGATAGATTGGAAGTAGAATTTTCTATTGGCAAGAATTATTGTGAAGATAATATGGATAATCCATATTTTACGATTCAAGAAATTGAAGATATACAGTATTGGCTCAATCGTCCTACTTCTCATAAATTTAAAATATTAGATGATTTAGAATATGCAGATGTATATTGGGAAGGTTCTTTTAATATTCAATGGGTAAAAATAGGTGAAGATACAATTGGATTTAACGCCACTTTTATTTCAAATCGTCCTTATGCAATTGGGAATGAAACTTTATATGAAAAAGAATTAGGTGGGAACGCTGAATTGGTTTTAGCAGATTTTTCATACGATGAGGGAAGTATTATTCCAACGGTTGTTATAGAATTAAAAGAAGGTGGAGATTTAAAACTTACAAATACTTTTAATGATGTTGAAACAACAACTGAAATTAAAGGGTGCGTCAGTGGAGAAATAATTACATTTGATGAATTAATGCAAGTGTCCTCTTCTATTGAGTCTCATGATATTTATAATAATTTTAATTGGATCTTTCCTAGAATATATAATGTGTATGGAAACACGATTAATAAATTTAAATCGAATTTAAATTGTGATTGTAAGATTACTTATAATCCTGTAAGGAAGGTGACTTTCTCATGATGGATTATAGATATAATGGAAAAATAGAAACTGATATTGATAAGAATATATTAACTCCAATTATTGTGCTATGTACTCGTTCTGGCAGAAAAATTGGAGTTATTAATAATATAAAAAATTTAAAATGTAATCATCCTATGGGAGATGCTGGTGAAATAAGCTTTGATATTTATAAAGAAGTAAATGGTAAAAAAAATATTTATTGGGATTTTATAAAAGATTTTAAACTTATATTTTTACCAACTGTTATAGACCATAGGTTTAGATGGTATGAAATTACCGTAAATATAGATGAAAGCAATGATACTATAAAGCATGTTACAGGTATTCATGCTAATGAAGCTGAACTTGGACAATTAATGCTATATGATGTTGAAATTAATACAGAGAATGATATAGCCAGAGATGATTATGAAATAATTACTATAGGTGGGAAGGAATATGGGACTGTATTTTTTAATCCTGAACATCCTAAAGCTTCTTTGTTACATCGTATATTATCTGATAAGGCATCGCACTATTCTATTATCCATGTAGACGACACTTTAAAAAACATTCAAAGAGAATTTAGTTTTAATGGCACTTCTATAGCTGATGCATTAAGACAAACGATTGCTCAGGAAGTTGGATGTTTATTTATATTTGGTGAAGCACCGAATAATCTTGATGATAATATATTTCATAGGACATTATCTGCTTATGATTTAATGGATTATTGCGAAGATTGTAAAGAACGTGGAAATTATACACAAGGTGTTTGTACTAATTGTGGAAGTAAAAAGATTAAATATGGTTATGGTAAAGATACTGGGATTTTTGTTAATGCAGAAAATTTAACAGAATCTATTTCATTTTCATCTAATACAGACCAAGTTAAGAATTTTTTTAAGATGGGTGCTGGTGATGAATACATGGAGGCAGCCATTAGAAACTGTAATCCAAATGGTTCTAATTATCTTTCTTATTTTTCTGATGAAATGAAAGAAGATATGTCAGATGAATTAGTGGAAAAGTTAAATGAATACGAAACTTTATATGATAACTATTTAAAAGATTATAATATATTTCTTCCAGCAAATGATGTAGAAGAATATAATAAATTAGTTAATAAATATCAAGATTATATTAAGGAAGATATTCCAGTGATGGATGCCATAGTCAAAGGGTATGGAGAATTAACTAATTATGATTATAATGCAGTTAATTTTAAAGATTGCTTGCAAACAATTATGATGCCAGCTTCTGGTGAGATTGTTGAAACAACAGCACAAGAACAAATAGAAAAATTAACCGTTGAATCCATGTCTCCAATTGGAACAGAAGACTCTTCTGCCCTATCTTTAACAGCTGCTAATACAGCTGTACAAACATACGCTAAAGTTTATGTAGATAGTTCAAGATATAAAATTGAAACAAATGACTCAACATATGAAAATAATATTTGGTCAGGAACTATAACAGTAACTTCTTTAACTGATGATGAGGATACAGCAAGTACAATTCTAAGTATTGAGTTTAATAATGACGGTGCTCAGTTTTTAAAACAAAAAATTCAGAAAATGATGGAAGAACATAAAGTTGAAGATATAGGTGACGTATCTTTTCTTCAAGAAGATTATACAGATGAAGAATTAGAAACTATATTTAAGCCAAAACTCAAAAAATATTCTTTAGATGCATTAAGTCTTCTTGATGATTTGTGTTCAGCTACTATGGATATTTTAGCTGATGCAAATCAAGGTACGGCAGATAGTCCATATTATGAAGAATTTTATCATCCTTATTGGAAAAAACGAAAACTGATTATGGAAGAAGAAACTATCAGAGAAGAAGAAATCAGAACTGTTGAACAAGTTATTGAAGATATAGATGCTATTCGAGAAGATATAATTAGCACTCTTGATATGCGAAATTATTTTGGTGATGAATTATATTCTGAATTAATGTTATATAGAAGAGAAACGGAATATTCAAATACCAATTTTATATCTGATGGTTTAACTGATAGTGAAGTAATAGAAAAAGCTCAAGAATATTTTAAAAGAGCACAAAAAGAAATTATTAAAGCTTCTACTATTCAACACTCTATTAGTTGTTCTTTATATAATTTGTTTTTAATTCCTGAATTTAGAAGAATATTAATAACTGATGATACTTCTCAGATTCAATATATTGGAGAAGGATTATATATAGATAGTAATGGTCAGGTTCATAACGTAAATGATGAACCAGCTGTTATATCTTCTACTTTAAGAAGGTTCATTGATTTGTTTGATAGTGGTAACTGGTTAAGAGTTAGGGTTGATGATAAGGTTTATAAATTAAGATTAATTAATTGGGAAATTGATTATGAGAATCCAGAAGAATTAGATGTGGAATTTTCTGATGTAATTTATACAGGAGATACAATGTCTGATATTGCCAGTCTTCTATCTCAAGCTCGTACAATGGCAACTAGTTATAATGCTGTGATGAGACAGGCAGAAAAAGGTAATAAAGCAAATCAAAAAATTCAACAAACTCAAAAACAAGGACTTATATTAAATCAAAATAAAATAATTAATGATATAGATACACAGAATTTTGTATTAAATTCGCAAGGCGCTTTAATGAGAGCTAAAAATGATTTTGATGATGAATATAGTCCTGAACAAATTAAATTATTAAATAAAGGTATATATTATACAAATGATGATTGGGAAACGGTAAAAGCTGGTCTTGGTCATTTTATGTATTATGACCCTGAAACAAAAACAACTAAAGAAGATTATGGTATTATCGCATCTACTATTGTTGGTCAATTATTATTAGGCGAAAATCTTAAAATATATTCACAGTCTGGCAAATTTGAAATGGGAGATGGTGGTCTAAAGATTACCGCAAAAGACGGAGAAGATAATACCGACTTGTTTGTTGTCCAAAAAGAAAAGGAAGATGAACAAGGTAGAAAATATGTAGAAAAGTATATCTATGTAGATTCTGATGGCGAGGTTAAGATAGCTGGAAATTCAATTATTCTTGGTGGTAAGCCGCTTGTTGAATATGTGGATGATGTAATTGATGAATCTGTTGAAGATGCTATGCCAGTTATTGTCGAAATAGATTCTAGCGCTGGAAACATATTTAAAAATCGTGGAATTAATACTATATTAACTTGCAATGTCAGGCGTGGAAATGAAGATATTTCAAATAAAGTTTCTACATATCATTGGATTAAATACGATATGAATGGTCGTGAAGATAAAACTTGGAGTAGAGAGAATACAAAAACTATAACACTCTCTTCTGCCGATGTCCAAAGCAAGGGCATTTTTAAATGTGAAGTTACACTTATTTGATAGAAAGGAATAAATATATGGCTCAGACAACATATGGTTCAATAACGATTGTGGATATTACAGATGCTGGTTCGTTATCAGTTTATCCCACAAGTAATTTACCACTTTCGATTGTATATGACCCCAACACAGGAACGGGAGGAACGTATACACCCAATTGGGGTTCAAATAATTTAATATTAGAACCTAAAATTTATTATAATAACACGGTTCTTGTACCCTCAGATATCCTTGATGACCCTAATAATAGTATTGTTTGGAAAAGGCGTGAGGGTATTGGAAATATAACAAATCTCAAATCTGGAGAAACTGTAAGTAGTGGTAATCTGATTGTAAATCAAAATCAATTTGATGCAACGTCTCCTACATGTCCTGCAATGATTACATATATTGTCACTGTAACATACAAAGACCCCTATGTTAATGTTGCGTTAACGGCAGAGGGACAAATAACATTCAGCCTTATCAAATTAGAGGCTACTACCAAAACATGTAGCATTGTTGGTGATACGGTTTATAAATATGATTCAGACCAAAAACTGGTTAGTTCTGCTGATATTGCTTTAACAGCTATGTATAGCGGTGTCGATTTATCGGAATGGCAATATAAAAACCCTTCAACTGGTACTTGGACAAAGTTTCCAAATTCTTCAAATACATCCACTTTTGTAGTTAATGAAACAACGCATAGTGCAATGTTTACACAGGACGGAGTATTAAATATAAGATTAACCACAACCGATGAAAACGTTTTTGATTTGCATACCATTGTTAAATTAAAAGATGGTGCAAAGGGAACTGACACTATTACTGCTGTTTTAACAAACGAAGACCAGATGGTGGCAGTACCTACTACAGGTTCAATTGATTATTCACAGGCAAAAAGCCAAATTATAATTTATAACGCTGGTAAGGTTGATACGTCTAACTGGACTATTGAATTATCTCCCAGTTCTGGAAGCGCATCTGGAATTACATATACAGCATCAAAAACCGTTGCTGATAATGATACTGTACAAGTTACTGGTATTACTGGAGACACACGTTCTATTACTTTTACATGCACAGATAAAAGAGGGCAATATGCTCAAATTATTAAAACATTTTCTATTGTAAAGGTTGCGAAGGGTGCTGATGGTAAAGACCCAACAATATATTCATTGGTATGTGATGGTGTTGCAATAAATGCAACAAACGCACATGCGGAAAGCACTGAATCTACAAGTGCTATTACATATACCCCGTCGTCATTATGGGTACGTGCATATTCACAGACAGGTAGTGGGGAAAGAACTCTATATAGTGGAAGAATTGTAATTACTTCTGGGAATAAATCAATTTATAGTAGGAACGTAGATGAGTCAAGTCATGAAATTAATTCAAGCGAAATGGCATCAGCAAAAGATAATGGTTATATGACCGTTAGTCTTTATGCGAATGGTGGCACAACTACGCTTTTAGATACACAAACAATTGTTATCACATCTGATGGAGCAAAGGGTGCTACTGGTAAAGATGGAAACAAGGGCGCTGACGCAATCAATGTTATACTTGGTAATCAAGCAGATGTAATACCTTGTTCTTCTAATAATAAAACGTTAGCTAGTGTTCCGATTGACATACCTTTTGTTGCATATAAAGGGACAACACAAGTTCCATGTACTGTTGCTGGAAGTGTATCAATTTTAGGTAAAACGGCTGAAATTACTGATGCGACTGCAACCAATATTGGTCATATTACTTGTGAAATTGGTGCTAATACTACTATTACTAGTCCTACTGGTACTGTGTCAATTACATTCTCCTGTGAGGGTAAGAATATTGTACATACTTATAGATGGACAAGAAGTACGGCTGGTGCTAATGGTACAAATGCGAAGCTGTTTGAAGTATATACGATTGGTGGGAATGTTTTCACAAGTAGAGAATCGCAAGACATAACAATGTATGGAAGATTGATGGATGGTTCGTCTGATGTCACTACCAGTGCTACAGATTGGAAGTGGTATGTATATGACCCAGAAGAGGGAACACAAGGTGGTTATAAACTTATTGCTGGGCAGGGCACAAGTCCAGCAGTTGTAGGAGAAAGTACGTTAACAATTAATAACTCTACTGTACATGGGTATGCATCGTACAAAGTAACTTGTAATTATAATAATAGTGCGAAACCATATGAGGCGTACTATGTTCTCCTTGATAAATTAGACCCGATTCAAGCGCAAATCTTTTCTTCTATTGGAAATCAGATTGTTAACAAACAAGGCGTAGGTGCGTTATATGTTATAGTTACCGATACTGGAACTGGTGAAGAAGTTGACGCATTAAAGTCCGATAGGTTTTTAACGGCAGACCCTTCTGGCGGTTCGAAAAACGATTATTATTATCTTTTGGATAGTACTCATAGAACTGTTACCCTAAGAAAACATAATGGTTCTGCTTGGAAAGATGCGGACGCATCTGATTTGCCAACTGGAGAATATAAATGGACATATAGAGATATGAACGGTCAATCAACAGTTCCAAGCGGAATGGCTACAAATGGAAAAGTTATTTATATTGACAGTTCATTTGTAACCAAAAAATTGACTGCCGATGTTAAGGTTAGTATTTAAGGAATCGAAAGGATATAGAATGGTAACATATAGCACATATACAATAACTGAGGTGCAAGAAGGGTCACAAATATGGACATCTTCTGCCGCTCCTACTACTCCTAATTATACTTTTGATGTTTCCAAATTAGTAGGCGATTCTGAAACGTCTATTAAATCTGGAGATATTATTATGCATAGTTATAACAGATATACCGTATTATCTGTATCAAGTGATGGAAAAACGGTATTAGCTGGAAATTTACAAAGTATAAGAGGTGCAACTGGTTCGGCTTCTGTGACATATACTCTTATTGTATCAAACTTGGCTATTGTTAAAGATAAAGATGGAAATCTATCTCCCAGTACAATCACTGTTACCGCTAAATCGCAGACTGGTAGTAAAGCGATGACAAATTATACTGGGAGAATTAAAATTGAAACAACAACAAATAATTCAACTTGGACATCAAGGATTAATGAAGATGCGGCTACTAAGACCTATACAATCCCAAGCGACACTGTAGCAATTAGATGTAGTTTATATCTTAAAGGTGGCACTACTACTCTGCTTGACCAACAGACTGTTCCTGTTGTGAGTGATGGTATTGATGGTACAAATATTACAATTACATCAACATCTGTTACTTATCAAAAGGGAACAAGTGGTACGGTTAAACCTACTGGAACTTGGGAGACAGATGTCCAATCTGTATCTGTAGGACAGGGTGAATATCTTTGGACAAGGACTATTGTTAATTATAGTGATGGAAGTTCTACAGAGGCTTATAGTGTTTCAAGAAATGCAGTAAATGGTACTAATGGAACAAATGGTAAAGATGGTAAAAGTCCGACCGTATCTTCAACAGTAACAGAATATGCTCAATCTACTGACGGTACTACTCCACCGACAAGCGGATGGGATACAACACCTAAAACTGCTACGGCTGGTCAATATATGTGGACAAAAGTTACTGTGACATATTCAGATAGTGCTACGGCAGTTTCTTATACTGTTTCTAAGAATGGCACAAATGGTACGAATGGCATAAATACGGCTACAGTATATTTGTATAAAAAAGGCACTACTGCTCCATCTGTTCCAAGTGGAAATACGACATATACATTTAGCACGAAGAAACTTACTGGCACACTAGATAGTTGGACGCAGGAAATACCAACAACTGGTAGTGGGCAGTGTTATGTTACTGCGGCTGTTGCAAGTTCAAATGGCACAACAGATACAATTGGTACTGGAGAATGGTCAACACCTATTCAGTTTAATGGAACTAACGGAACTAATGGTACGAATGGAACAAATGGAACAAATGGACTTAATCAAGCAACTATATTTTTATATAAGCGTGGGACAAGTGTGACAAAACCCACAACATCTGTTACTTATACATTTTCTACTGGTAAGCTTAGTGCAGAACCAAATAGTTGGACTAGAAATATACCAACAATTAATGGTAGTCCTTGTTGGGTCGTATCTGCGACTGCAATTGGTGATGGAACAACTGCTACTATTGCTGGGAGTAATTGGTCAGACCCAATCAAGCTTGTAGAAGACGGGGCTGACGGTAAAGATGCATACTCAATTATATTAACAAATGAGAATCATACATTTGCTGGTAACACAACTTCTGCTATTGCTAGTGAAATTGAATGTAATGTTATTGCCTATAAAGGGACAACACAGATTGCGGCTACTATTGGTACTATTACTGGTCAACCAACTGGCATGACTACGAGTTTATTAAATAATGGTACAGTTAATGCGACATTTAAAGTAAATGTGACCACATCTATGGTGACAAAGAGCGGAGTTTTAACCGTACCGATTACTGTAGATGGAAAATCTTTTACAAAAGAATTTACTTATACATTAACGCTTGATGGCGAAAAAGGTGATAAAGGTGACAGGGGTACAAATGGTGCATCTCAGAATTTATTATTAGACGCATATGCTCCTTCTTTGGCTAAAGTCGATGCTCCATCAGCAAGATATTTTTCTGATGCAAGTAACTCTACTATTACTGGTCAATTCATAGCTGAAGATAATTTACCAGACCCTAATGCAACCCATTTTGTTAGATTAACAGATAGTTCTGCAACTACAAAAGGTAGGGGTTTATGTTTTTACTCATCAGATACTCCACCATTTATTAATGGACACACATATAGAATTGGATGTTGGGTGAGAAAACATGATGGCAGTCCTAAAGTACAGATTACTCTTGGTAGTTATGGAAGTTGGATGCCCACTCAAAGAAAAATTGAAAACACAGAATGGGAGTGGATTGAAGTTGTAAGAACATTTGGAGATACAGACCAGAATGTAAGTACTCAATCTGACACATATAAAAGATTATATTTTTATTTTTATAATAATAATGTTGCTGGTTCGTCACTCGATATGTGTGGATTTAAAATGGAAGAAATCCCAGTAAATTCTGGGACAGCACGAAATTTACTTTTAGGCACTGAAAAGTTAACTAATTGGGGTGTTGTAAATGGAGCAACAATTTCTGATGGTGTGGCTAGTTTCCCAAGTATAACTGCTAATTCTTGGAGAGAAATATATCCAGCAAAAAATTTCAAATATGAATTAATTAGAAATCAATATGCCATTTTTTCAATTAAAGTAAAAGGTAATGCGGATGAAAAGTGTTGTATTAATTTATGTATTGGAGTTGATACAACTGAAACTGCATACGCAAGGAAAAAATACTTTAGTCAATATGTATATTTTGTTGGAACTGGAGAATGGCAAACAGTATGCTCTGCTCTTCCTATATTTGACTATATGTTTAATACTGGAAGTGGAACTGTTGATTTTGATAATTGCTGGGTGACTGTAAGAATTGGTGCGGTTAGTACTTATCATAATGGTTTTCAAGCCAAAGAACCACAGTTATCTTTGGGTACAACTGCTACGTCTTGGACAAGAGCACCAGAAGATATTGATGAGGCTATTGATAATATTGAAATTGGTGGAAGGAATTTAATACCACTGTCTAAGAATTTAAAATCTTTTACTATAGAAAATTCTACTCGTTCTACTGTTACTTATACTGATGATTCTTGTACTATTGTAAATACATATGGAAGTGCAAAATATGGTATTTACTATAATGTAAATGTTGAATCAAATTCTACATATACATTATCTTTTCAAGCGTCTAATATTTCTGGAACAGATTTAAAATATGCTGTAGGAAATAGAACGCCTAATCAAACAGCGGCTTGGTATGATATAACGAATGGTTATAAAGATATTATTGATGGAAAAAATGTATGTACTTTTACAATTCCAAATACTGTAACAGTAGTTAGAATATATATTTGTGCTGGTAGTCTTAATGGAACTGTTACTATTAATAATTTAAAACTTGAAAAAGGTAATAAGGCAACTGATTGGACACCAGCCCCAGAAGATGTTGAAAATGAGATATCAAATCTTCGCATAGACCTTCAAGCACAAATTGATGAGAAGATTCAAACTTATTATCAAGCCACTGCTCCATCTTGGTCAAGCACAACTGATAGAGCAAAACATAATGGTGATTTGTGGTACTGCACCGAATCAGACCCATATACAGGATATGAAGCGAAAAACGTTTATAGGTATGATTCAGCAAGCAATACATGGGTAGAGTATTCTGCCACATCTGAGTTATTTGATAAAGTCGATGGCAAATCTACAATATTCTATGGAACAACAAGTGATACATTCACAGATGTTGATACTGGTGATTATCTTGTTGATAGTGTTGATGGCAGTTCGTATAGATGGGACGGAAGTAAATGGGTTAAAGTAACCGATTATCAAACGGCGATAGATAATATAGAAGTCGGTGGAAGAAACCTTATTATAGGAACTTTATATCCTAAAGCTTCTGGTTCTGGAATTTATAGACCGCATATATTTGGGCAGATTTCAAATACAACTGGCAGAGGTACTTATTCTGTTGCTGAACATGGAGTTAAATTTACAAATACTTCTGCTAATTGGCAATATATTTACTTTGGCGCATCCAGTAATACAGCAACACCATGTATGTTAGGCTTGGAAGCTGGAGAAACTTATACATTATCTGCTGATTTATCTTGGAAAATTTTATCTTCGGATACTGGCAAAGCAAATACTACAACATATTATATGGGTGCTTTTTTGGCATGGTCGCCGAATCAAAGTGGTTCATGGGGTGTTGTTCCGCATAATGAACAATTTCCTATAACACAAGCGGATAAAGGTACTGATATGTCTGGTAAATTAGTATATACATTTACTGTTCCAGAAACCGCAGTACGTCTTTATCTAGCAATAAGAGCAAATAATACCAATACCGCTCATTATGCTGTAGGAGATTATATCGAAGCAAGAAACCTTAAACTTGAAAAGGGTAACAAAGTAACACAATGGACACCAGCACCAGAAGATTATATAGAAGAAATTGATGATGCTAAAAAAGTAGCTACTAATTATTTATCAATGGATAGCACTGGTATTATGGTTGCTGATATGAATGATGGCGAACAAAAGCCTAGTGAAGCAACTGGTAGAAATGTATTCATTGATAATGATTCTGTCGATATAAGAAATGGTACTTTAACACTTGCTAGTTTTACTGGTGATAATACTAAGTTCTACGACCCTGTATATAAGAAAGAGTTGGCTACATTTGGTACAGGTGGTGCAATTATTGGGGCGAATAATGAACAGAGATTTGTAATTGAAAAAGATTCTGTAAGCGCAATCAACGAAAATGGTGCGCCTGTTTTTTCTATTGTTTCTACTAATAAAACATTTGAAACTGAAGCAGAAGCCGCACCTGCTGGGGAAGTTGGTGCATATATATCTGGT
>ODAJ014780778.1_pt1 | contig 28936 bp, 22 predicted proteins | sample 1539241 | NCBI WGS metagenome assembly ODAJ01 (sample SAMN02144231, study PRJEB22623) | gut metagenome | biome: sheep rumen | host: Ovis aries | place: New Zealand
GCCGCAGAATACCCCCAGCTTTACCTGAATCCGGATACGGATACGCAGGAGGCCTACCGCCGTGTGGTCCTGCGGGGCGAGGAGCCGGAGGCGAAGAGCCTGGCTCACTACCGGGGCGATCCCGCCGACCGGGAAGAGATCGCCGACACCCCCGCCGGGCAGGTGCGGGTGGTCACGCTGGGCAATCGGAAAGATTTTGAGCTGGCGTTGCGCAGCCTGATGGCGGCCAAGGACGGGCCTCTGACCCCGATCCCGGCAAGCCAGGGCGCGGCCATGCTGACCGTGTTCAACTGGCCGCGCATCCACGCCCATCTGGCGCGCTTCCCGGAGGAGGAGCGGGCGGCGGAATTCAAGCGCTTCACCGCCGTCCGGGAGAACTATGTCGATATGCTGGTGTTGCTGTCCCGGGGGCCGTACAGCCACGTGGACGCCGCAGCTGTGGACGAGACGGAGGAAGAATGGCTCGGCCATTCTGACACCATCCGCCGCTATCACGAGCTGACCCATGTGATCTGCCGCAGGCTCTGCCCCGGCGACATCGCTCCCATCCGGGACGAACTGGTGGCTGACGCGGTGGGACTGGTTGCCGCCTACGGGTGCTTTGACCCGGAGACGGAGAAGCTTTTTCTCGGCATCCGGGACGGACGCTACGTCGGCGGGCGGCTGGGAAACTACACGGACACGCCGGAAGCCATAACCGGGGCGGTCTGCGCCGCCATGGAGCGCATCCGGGCCATGATGGACAAGCAAGCGGGAACAGAGCCCTTCCGCCTCATTCCCGCGCTGATGCAGGCAGCAGAGATCGGAGAAACGAGGGCGTTAACACATCAAATACAAAATTCTAATTGCAAAAAAGGAGAATCGGAATGAACAAGAAGAACGTTATAACAGCGCTTGAAAAGATCGGCGTAACGGACACGGAAAAGCAGGCCGAGTTCTTCAGAGCTTTAAAGGATTCCGCGGTCATGGATCAGGAACTGGACCTTGATGAACTGGAGCAGGTATCGGGAGGCGACTGCAACCTCAGCGATCAGGAAGCGGATTACTACTGCTGCGTAAAGGATCATTACAGAAGCAGGGTTATGCACGGATGCGCAGCTACTGTCGAGAGCGGCTCTTCATGCAGCAACAACGATTACTGCGTCAACTGGGCCGTGGCTTACCGCTGCACAGGAACTATCTATGATTGGGACACCGGAGAGGTAAAGAACTAAGATACCCTCTCGATGATTACGACCAGGATAGAGAAATGAGATATATTCTAAATCAGGGCTATGAACTTTGCGGTTTTAAAGGCCTTCCTTTTGCGCTGCGATATCCGGATCTCATAGGTGTTGATTTCTTCAATCGAGAGCAGTTTGAAATCGTCCTTGCCATGGATGGGCAGCACGATGTGGACCGGGCTTCCCTGACCGAAGTCCAGCAGAAGCTTTTGGACAGACTTCTTAAGTGCGGGGCTGCAAGGGAGTGCGCAGAAGGCGAGTGTCTTGAGAAGTGGCAGGAGTACAAATGCTTTCCCGCGATGTATAAGTCGGAGGCACAGTGGTCGATCACAGGACGCTGCAATTATAACTGTCGCCACTGCTTTATGTCTGCGCCGGACTATCAAGGACAAGATTTTAGCTTAGAACAGTGCATCCATATCCTGGATGAGCTGAAAAGATGCGGAATAAGGCGTGTTGGCATAACAGGAGGAGAAGCGCTTGTCCATCCCCGTTTCTGGGATATCATCGACGAGATGAACAAGCGCCTGATCTACATGGATACGCTCTATTCCAACGGAGAGCTGATCACCACTGAGGTGCTGGAAGGCTTCAAGAAGCGCCACATGCGTCCTGCTATCCACATGAGCTTCGACGGTGTAGGCTGGCACGACTGGATACGCGGTATAGACGGGGCCGAAGAGGCTGTAATAAGGGCCTTTAAGCTCTGCAAAGAGCACGGTTTTCAGACGAGTGCTTCCATGTGCCTTCACAAGCACAACATAGGAACGCTGAGGGAATCAATCAACCTTCTGGCAGAGCTTGGAGCAGTCCACCTTAAGATGAACGTAGCATCGCCCGAGGGCAGATGGGCTTCGGAAACAGAGCATTTCATCACGCAGGAAGAGGCTTTCAGGGCTATCATCGATTATCTTCCGGAATATGTGGAGGATGGCATGCCCATATCGGTCCAGTTCTGCACGCTGATTGATTTCAACAAGGAAAGAAAGTTTGTCGGGATCCCCGCCGCGCGTTTTTCAGGAAAAGACATCGCGGCTAAAACGCCTGCCTGCGGAGCCGTCAAGACCGGAATGTATATCGGCCCCACCGGCATGGTGCTTCCGTGTATGACTCTCGGTGGAACTCCGGTAGAAAAGCTGTTTGACAACATATTTGAGAAACCGCTGTCCGAGATTCTGACCGATTCGTATTACAGGGAAATGTCGGTGCTGAAGATGGGCGAGTGCATCGATCATAACGAGAAGTGCAGAGACTGCAAATACAGGTTGGACTGCGGAGCCGGATGCAGGGCCTGTGCCTGCAGCGGAGGGAAAACGGATTTTATGGGGATCGATCCCGATACCTGTGAATTCTTCCTGAACGGCTGGTACGAAAAGGCTAAGGAGCTTCGCGATCAATACCTGCCTTGCATGAAGGCCGCCGGCAGCGAAGCTGCACAAGAGTAAGGGGTCGTAACATGTACTGTGTACTGACCGAAAAAACCGCGCTTCGAAGCTGGCCCCATGTGCCGTATGCCTACTACACAAAGGAAGACCCCTACGCAAAGCGCCTCACAAAAGACGAATTCGAACATATGCTTCTGTGCGACGGAGCGCACGATCTTGAGCCGGATGGCACCATCCGGCTTCTTCTGGCGCGAGGCCTGATCCGGGAATGCGCAAAAGGGGAGCAGAACAGCAGCTGGTCCGCTTTCCGGGAGTATGAAAACCGCTATTTCCCGAAAATGAATCTGATGATCACGGGCAAATGCAATTATAACTGCCTGCACTGCTTCAATGCGGCGGACAACGCTCCGATCATGAGCGAATGGAGCTATGAAGAGGCACTGGATCTTCTGGATCAGGCAGAGGCCTGCGGCGTGAACGCTATCACCATCACCGGCGGAGAGCCCATGCTGCACCGCAGGTTCATGGATATCGTAAAGGCCATTTACGACCGGGGCATGTTTGTAGAAGAACTAAATACAAACGGCTGCTTTATAGACCGGCAGGTGCTCGGCAAATTCAGGGAACTCGGCTGCAGCCCAAAGATAAAGATATCCTTCGACGGGCTTGGCTGCCACGACTGGATGAGAAACCGAAAAGGGGCCGAAAAGCAGACGCTTGAGGCTATGGAGCTTTGCATCAAAAACGGCTTCAGAGTCATTTCCCAGACCCAGGTCCACAGGCGCAACCTTCATACCATCATGGATACAGCGCAAAGGCTAAGCGACATGGGCGTTAAGATGCTAAGGCTCATCCGCACCACAGAAACGCCACGGTGGGCAATGAACGCTCCGGACAGCTGCCTTTCCATAGAGGAATACTACGATAAAATGCTCGACTTTGCGGCATCCTACAGGGAGCTTGATACAAAGATGGAGCTTATCATATGGCAGTTCATGCGAGTCCACCCCTATAACAGATCTTACAGCCTGGATCCGGTGCATTGTGCGGACGGGAACTACAATGCTTCCACGCCTCTTTGCAAGGGCGTGCGGGGCATGGTAGGAGTCACTTCCTCAAAAGATGTCATACCCTGCCTGCAGCTTACCGGGGTCTTCGAAGACCGCGGTATTACGCTGGGCAGCCTTGCCGCAAACTCTTTGAAGGAGCTCCTTACAGGCAGCAAATATCTGGAGTCTGCCTGCTCAAACCTGAAAGATAAGCTGAGTGCAGGCACAAAATGCTCTTCATGCGGGTATTTTAAATACTGCAACGGCGGCTGTCCGGCGCTTTCCATGCTTTTTACCGGCGACCAAAACGGGCCGGATTTGACAAAATGTCTGTTCTATGAAAATGGTTGGTATCAGAAGTGCGTTGAAAAGATGGGTGATTGGCGCAACATTGACAGTATATCGCACCTGAGGGAACAGACCCCTTTCCAATAAAATGAAGCATTTTATTGGAAAACAGTATTAGACGGCAGCGTGGCTGAACAGAGAAGCCCTTGCGCAGCTCAGCCGGGAGTGTTATTCGCCGTTTCTACTGAATTTCTTGCCGCAGGGCCTCCCGGACAGCCTTCACCGGGCTTCGGCTTCGCCCTGCAGACACCCGGGACGCCTTCTTTACGGGACTTCCGGATTTCGTGGAATATTGTGGAAGAGAACGACGCCGAACGAAGCACAAGACGCTCACGAATGACGGTGAGCGGTTACAGCCTCAACATGATGTCTTTGAGAGAGGTAAATGATGGGAACGACTTTCGATAACAAATCCTCTGCACCGGAGATCCACGCAATCCCATATCCGGAAAAATACAAAGAACGGCTGGGAGAGAGCGGCGCTTCCGCCTTTGCGGGAAAGACGAACCATTTGAATTCTCGCTATTATGTGTTCAATGACTTCTTCAACATGGAGAGCGATGAGACTCTGCATATTCTGACGCATTTTCAAACCTACCAGCAGACCACGGAATATACTTGTGGAGCGGCCTGCAGCCTGATGGTGCTCAATTGGTTTGGAAAAAGGCGCTACCATGAGATGTTGGTTGGACAACTGATTGAAAGCATCCCCGGGAAGGGCTCCACAGTGGAAAACATTGCTGACTTCTTTGACCTGATCGGCTGGGAGGTGGATTACCACGCGGATACCGAGCTGCGGTTTCAGGAGCCGGAGGATTTTGAACGCTTTGTCATTGACAGCATCGACAACCATACTCCTGTTTTGGTGGACTGGGTGGACTGGGCTGGACACTGGCAGGTGATCATCGGGATCGATACCTGCGGAACGGAGGAATCTTACGACGATGTGCTGATTTTCCCGATCCCTATGATGTTACCAATCATTTTCAGGATGGATACTACACGTTCCCGCTGGCCCGTTTCTTCTATATGTGGCGGGAAGGCCCCTGCGCGCAAAAGAAAGAACCCTATCAGCAGCCTTTTGTAACAGCACGTCCGAAGAACGAATCGGTTGAATATAGATAATTCCACCATCGAAAGAGGCGGCGAAATGAAAAGGTTTGTCCGATCAAGCGGTGTTGAAGCCTGAAAGGATTTGCAGAACAAATCAAATTCGGCAACTTTACAGTATTCATATCAGGAGGAACCAATCATGCTGAACATCACAAAGAACACCAATGCGTCCGAGTTGACCGTCTCCCTGACCGGGCGGCTGGACACCACCACCGCGCCGGAGCTGGAGAAGGAGCTGAAGGCCTCTCTGGACGGTGTGACAACGCTGGTCATCGACATGACCGCGCTGGATTACATCTCCTCCGCCGGGCTGCGCGTGCTGCTCTCCGCCCAGAAAACAATGAACAAGCAGGGGGAGATGAAGGTCGTGCACGTGGGTGAAACGATCAAGGAGATTTTTGAGGTTACAGGATTTTCAGATATCTTGACAATCGAGTGAGCAGGAGCCCTGCTGACCGGAGGAAAAAACAGTGGGGGGAGATACGCCATGCCTGAAAAAATCGTGAATAGATAATTGCTCTCCTTATAAACAGGGCCACCGAAATAAGTGCCGTTGGCCATGGTTTTGCTTCAAAGGCGACGTACGGAAAAAGGTTTATCCCATCTCATATAATGCTGTATTGTAGGAGAAGGCTTGAACAGTTAAGTCTGTAATAGACACGGTATCCAGAAGGTCCATCAGTATGCGGATCTGGACGAATTGACCGCGTATGCAGCCCATGATCTGATCACGGCGATCTATATTGGAGCTCCGGACAAGAGCAGCGGAAAGCGTCGCCAGAGCATCAGTATCTGTTATGATTATGTGGGCTTTATCCCTCTGGCTGAACTGATGAAACAGGAAACGGCATGACCCGTAAGTCATGCCGTCCCTGCAAAACACTATAAAACTGTTTTACGACACCCGGCCGTTTGGCGGAGCCTTCTTTTGGAGCGGATGATGGGAGTCGAACCCACCTTATCGGCTTGGGAAGCCGGAGTTCTACCGATGAACTACATCCGCGTTTCGATAAACGCAGTATAACACGCCCCGCGAAAAATTTCAATACCAAAAATCCCCGCGCCCTCGCCGCTGTTCGGCAGAGGGCGCGTTTTGCTTGACGCGGCGGAGTCTTTCAGATACAATAGGTCCGACTTTGACAGGGAGATACAGCCTATGAAACTGATTCTTGCATCCAACAACCAACACAAGCTGACCGAGATCAAGGCGATCCTCGGCGGCTGCTTTGACGAGATCCTGACGCTGCGCGAGGCGGGCATCGTCCACGAGACCGTCGAGGACGGCGAGACCTTCCTCGAGAACGCGGCGAAAAAGGCGCGGGAGATCGCCGAAATCTCCGGCTGCTGCGCGCTGGCGGACGACAGCGGGCTCTGCGTCGACGCGCTCGGCGGCGCGCCGGGGGTCTACTCGGCGCGCTTTGCCGGGGAGCACGGCGACGACGAGGCCAACAACGCCCTGCTGCTGGAGAAGCTGCGCGGCGTGGAAAACCGCGCGGCACACTTTGCCTGCGCGGTGGTGCTGGCGCGGCCGGACGGCAGCGAGGTGAGCGCCGAGGGCAATTTCTACGGCGAGATCGCCCACGCGCCCGCCGGTGAAAACGGCTTCGGCTACGATCCGCTGTTTTTCCTGCCGGAGTACGGCTGCACCTCGGCGCAGCTGCCCCCGGAGGAGAAAAACCGCATCAGCCACCGCGGCAATGCCCTGCGCGCGCTGCTGGAAAAGCTCCATGAATAAGCGCAAAGGCAAGCGGCTCGCCGCGCTCGGCTGCGCCTTGCTGATGCTCTGCGCGCTCGCCGGCTGCGGGGAGACGGCTGCGCCGCCGATGCCCGCGCCGACGGAGAGCGCCGCGCCGACGGCGGCGCCGGAACCGGACACGGAGGAGATCGCGCTCGTCACGCCCGAGCCGCTGCCGGAGCCGACCGCCGCGCCGACCATGGCGCCGATGGCGCCCATCGACCCCGCCGACCTGCCGGAGACGCTGGACGCTTTTCTCTGCGCCTTCGCCACCGGCTATGCCGACCGGGAGGGCGGGCGCGAATTCGACAGCCGCAACTGCGTCGACGTGCGCGCCAACATCGTCTCCCAGCTCGTCAACACCCTGCCCTGCGCGGATTTTTCCCTCTATCCGGGCGAAGCGCCCTTGATCCGCCGGGCCGGAGACGAGGCCGACCGGCAGGGCTGGACGGGCGACGCCGAGGAATTCGAGGTCTTTGACCCGGCGCAGGTCGAGTGGATCGCGGAGGAGATCTTCCGTCTGAGCGCCTCCGACTACCGCGCGGTGCTCTCCCGCAGCATCAACAGCGGCGCCTTTTACCGCAACAGAAACGACGCCGGGGAGGAGCGCTTTTTCCTCGCGCACAAGGACACCCGGCGGCCCGACACCTTTGTGCGCTACCTCTCCGCCGAGACGAACGGACAGGATTACGAGATCGTCTACGATCTGGTCGAGCAGCCGAGAGGCTGGCTCGGCTGCTATGCCGCGACGCTCTCGCTGCGGGAGATCGACGGAGGGCTTTACTGGACGCTCTCGAAGCATACCGCGGCCGAAGTCTCTTTTGACGAGACCGACGCGCCGGAGCTGCTGAGCTGGATCAGCGGTCCCTTCGCGCTCAGCGACGAGGGCGAGAGCTGGCGCACCGAGCTCACGATCGCGCCGGACGGCGGCTTTGTCGGCAGCTACTGGGCAAGCGAGCTGCCGCAGGCCGGGGACGACTGCGACCAGGTGATCCTCTACGCCGAGTTTGAGGGGCGCTTCGGACGCCCGCGGCAGACCGGGACGTACAGCTATACGCTGGATCTGCAGAGCCTGCGCTATCTGGACGAGGCGGCGGACTATGTCATCGTGGAGGACGACGGCTGGCGCGTCCTGTACCGCCACGCCGACGCGGTCGGGCTGGAGGACTGCGGCCTCTTCACCGTCTACGCTCCCGGCGCGCCGCTCTACCGTCTGCCGGACAGCTTCGTGCGCTGGTACGGCAGCCGCGTGCCGCTCGACGGGGCCGCGGAGCTGCCCGGCTGGGGCCTGATGAACAGCAGCTACGGATACGGCTTTGCCTCATGATACGACGATCCACCGGCAGCGATGCCGGTGGATTTTTCGTACTTGCAAATTGATGGGAATCTGTGTATCATAATACATTGATATGATAAACCGGAAAGCAGGCGTCGCCGTGGAGACTCTGACATCGCGTAAAAACGCATACATCCGCCATTTGCGGCTTCTCGCCGAGGACGCGGACTACCGCCGCGGGCAGGGGGAATACCTCTGCGACGGCATGAAGACGCTGCGCGAGGCGCTGCGCTTCGGCGCGCGCGTCAGCTCGGTGCTCTGGCGCGGCACGGCGCAGGCGCTCGACGGTCTCGAGGGCTGCGCGCAATATGTCGCCCCGGACGACCTGTTCGATTACGCCTCCCCGATGAAAAACAGCCCCGGCCCGCTCTTTACGGTGTCGATCCGCGGCTGCCAGAAACCCGGAAAGCTCGAGAACGCGATCGTCCTCGAAAATGTGCAGGACCCGGGCAATGTCGGCACGGTGATCCGCACGGCCAACGCCTTTCGCGTCGGCGCGGTGATCCTCACCGGCGACTGCGCCGATCTCTACCACCCGAAAACCGTCCGCGCCACGATGGGCGCGATCTTCCGCCAGAAGGTGCTGCGCATGGAGCGGGAGGCGCTTTCCGGCTTTCTGCGCGAGCAGGGACTGCCGCTCTACGGCGCGGCCCTGAGCGAGCAGGCGCGCGACCTGCGCACGCTCTCCGTCCGGCACGCCGCCGTCGCCGTCGGCAGCGAGGGGCAGGGGCTGAGCGGGGAGCTGCTGCGGCTCTGTGACGGGGAGCTGATCATCCCGATGAACCCGGACAGCGAATCGCTCAACGCCGCGATGGCCGCCACGGTCATCATGTGGGAAATGACAAAATAACAGCTCGATTGTGAAAGCTGCAAGCAGACTTGGAAAAGTGCCCCGAAGGGAATTCAAATCGTTTTTGTCGTAGCTCTGCCACGGCAAAAACACCATAAGGCGAGCTGAGCGAGCCCTCGCTCCGACCAAACGAGGCTCGTCTCCCGTGAGCCTCGTGCGATAAGAGGGAGCAGCTCGATCGTGAAACACAGTTTCACGATCGAAATAAGATTGGAGTGGTAAGCTGTGGCGTCAATGAAATATTGGGTCTGGCTCGCCTCTCTGGAGGGGCTCCGACCAAGGGAAAAGACGGCGGTGCTGAAGGCCTACGGCGACCCGGAGCGCGCGTTCTTCGCGCCGAAGGGCGACTTCTCCCGCGTGGAGGGCTTGCGCGAGAGCGCCTGCGAGGCGCTCGAGGAGCGCGATCTGCGCGAGGCAAACCGGATCCTCGGCGCCTGTGAGGAGCAGAATCTCCGCGTGATCCCGCTGGGCGACGCGCTCTATCCCGAGCGGCTCAAGCAAATCTACGCGCCGCCTCCGGTGCTCTATGCGAAGGGACGGCTGCGCGATATCGACGAGGAGGCCGCTGTCGCCGTGGTCGGCACGCGCGGCGCGACGCCCTACGGGCTGAGTGTGGCCCGGGATCTCGCGGGCGGGATCGTCCGCTGCGGCGGCGTCGTGCTGTCGGGTCTCGGCAGCGGCATCGACGGGGAGGCGGCCAAGGCCGCGCTCGAGGCCGGGGGCTATTGCGTCGGCGTCCTCGGCACCTCCCATCAGGAGGCGGGCGGCTGGCTGGCCAGGCAGGTGGGCGACTACGGCTTGCTCCTGAGCGAGTACGCGCCGGGCACGGTCTCACAGCGCTATTTCTTCCGGGAGCGAAACCGGATCACGGCGGGTCTCGCCGTGGCGGCCGTCGTGGTGGAGGCGCCGGAAAAGAGCGGGGCGCTGCTGTTTGCCGAGGAAGCGCTGGAGCTCGGCAGGGAAGTCTTCGCCGTGCCGGGGGCCGTGGACGCCGTCAACAGCGTCGGTGCCATCCGGCTCATCAAGGACGGCGCCGCACCGGTCACCTGCGCCTGGGACGTGCTGCGCGATTTCGTCCCGCTGTTTCCGGCAAAGCTCCATGAGGACAGGGGCGGCGCGCGGAAGCCCCTGCTGCGGCAGGCGGAGGAAAAGCAGCGGAGCGAAGAGCCGCCGCGCGAGGAGCGTCGGACGGAGCCGGCGGAGCAAAAAGCCGTTGACAGCGCCGCGCGGCAGGACTATATTGACTGGAAAGAGCAGCTGAAGGGCCTGAGCGCCGATCAGCTCGCCATCATCTCCGCGATCGAAAAAGACGCGACGCACATCGACGACATCGTGGAGACCACCGGCCTCGGCGCGGGCAAGGTGCTCGCCCAGCTCACGGTGCTGGAGATCAAGGGCTACATCCGCCGGGAGGCCGGACGGCGCGTTGCGCTGAAAATCACAAAAAAGTGAGGACAAGGCATGGCAAAAGCAAAGGATCTGGTGATCGTTGAGTCACCGGCAAAGGCCAAAACGATAGAGAAATACCTGGGGACGGGCTACAAGGTGCGCGCCTCGATGGGACATCTGCGCGATCTGCCGAAGAGCAAGATGGGCGTGGACATCGAGCACGGCTTTGAGCCGCAGTATATCCCCGTCAAGGATAAAAGCGAGCTCATCAAGGAGCTGAAAACCGAAGCCAAGAGCGCCAAAACCGTCTATCTCGCGACCGACCCCGACCGCGAGGGCGAGGCGATCTCCTGGCATCTCAAGGAGCTGCTGGAGCTGCCGGACGAAAAGGCCAGGCGCGTGACCTTCAACGAGATCACCAAAAAGGTCGTCACCGAGAGCATCCGCCAGCCGCGCGATATCGACCAGGATCTGGTCAACGCCCAGCAGGCGCGCCGCATCCTCGACCGCATCGTGGGCTACAAGCTCTCGCCGCTGCTGTGGAAAAAGGTGAAAAAGGGCCTGTCCGCCGGGCGCGTGCAGAGCGTTGCGACGCGCATGGTCGTCGACCGCGAGGAGGAGATCCGCGATTTCGTCAGCGAGGAATACTGGCTGCTCGACGCGGTGCTCGGCCGCGGGGATGACAGCGCCTCCTTTACCGCGCGCTATTATGGCAAGAACGGCAAAAAGACGGAGCTTCACAGCGAGGACGAGGTCAAGGCCGTCGTCGCCGAGACGCAGGACGCCGCCTTTCTCGTCGATTCCGTCAAGCGCGGCGAGAAGCAGCGCAGCCCCGCGCCCCCCTTCATCACCTCCACGCTGCAGCAGGAGGCCTCACGCCGCCTCGGCATGACGCCGCGGCGCACGATGTCCATTGCGCAGCAGCTCTATGAGGGCGTGGAGATCGCCGGGCGCGGCAGCATCGGTCTCATCACCTATATGCGTACCGACTCCCTGCGCCTGTCGGACGAGGCGCTCTTTGCCGCGAGAGACTATATCACCGCGCATTACGGCGCGGAGTACTATCCCGGCCACCCCCGGCGCTTCAAGACCAAGGCGGGCGCGCAGGACGCGCACGAGGCCATCCGCCCGACGGATGTGAACCTCACGCCGGAGGCCGTGCGCAAGGATCTGACGCAGGAGCAGTACCGGCTCTACCGGCTGATCTGGGGGCGCTTTACCGCCTGCCAGATGGCAAACGCCGTCTACGACAACGTCGCCGTGGACGTGGTCGCCGCGGGCCACAGCTTCCGCGCCACGTACTCGGAGCTGAAATTCGCCGGCTACACGGCAGTCTATGAGGAAGCAAAGGACGAGGAGAGCGCGGAGCTCTCCAACCCCCTGCCGAGTCTCGCGGAGGGGGAGCGGCTGTATCTGGAGAAGATGATCCCGGATCAGCAGTTTACCCAGCCGCCCGCCCGCTACACCGAGGCCACGCTCATCCGCGCCATGGAGGAGAAGGGCATCGGCCGCCCCTCCACCTATGCGCCGACCATCAGCACCATCACCGCCCACGACTATGTCATCAAGGAGGGCAAATACCTGCGCCCGACCCCGCTGGGCGAGGTCGTGACGAAGCTCATGAAGGAGCACTTTGCCGACATCGTCGACCTCAAGTTCACCAACCGTATGGAGGAGGAGCTGGACGAGGTCGAGAGCGGAAAGGCCCAGTGGCGCGAGGTGCTCGCGGAGTTCTACCGGGGCTTTGACGCCGAGATGAGCAAGGCCGAAACCGAGCTCGACGGCGTGCGCCTCAAGGTGCCGGACGTCCTCAGCGACGAGGTCTGCGAGGTCTGCGGCCGCCAGATGGTGGTCAAAAAGGGCAAATTCGGCTATTTTCTGGCCTGCCCCGGCTTCCCGGAGTGCACCTTCACCAAGCCCATCGTCGTCGAGATGCCCGGAAGATGCCCCAGGTGCGGCGGCAAGATCCTCAAGCGCACCTCGAAAAAGGGCTATGTGTTCTATGCCTGCGAGCGCGGCACCGACTGCGGCTTTATCACATGGGACGTGCCGACCAAGGACTTCTGCCCGGCCTGCGGCAAGACCATGTTCAAGCGCAGCGGCCGCGGTCCGCTGAAATCCTTCTGCATCAACGAGGCCTGTCCGAACTTTGTCCCCGAGGACAAGCGGATGTACAAGAAAAAAACGCCCGGAGAAAAGACAGCCGCGGCGAAAAAGCCGGCGGCCGCAAAGAGCGCGGCGAAAAAGCCCGCTGCCAAAAAGACGGCGAAGACGACGAAAACGACAAAGAAAGAAGAATGAGCATGAAAACCGTTACCGTTCTCGGCGCCGGTCTCGCGGGCAGCGAATGCGCCTGGCAGCTGGCCAGACGCGGCATCCACGTCAGGCTCGTGGAGATGAAGCCGCAGAAAATGACCCCGGCGCATACCTCGGCCTATTTTGCCGAGCTTGTCTGCTCCAACTCCCTGCGCAGCGACGAGCTGACCAACGCCGTCGGCCTGCTGAAGGCCGAGATGCGCAAGATGGATTCGCTCATCATGTACTCGGCCGACCTCAACCGCGTGGCCGCCGGCGGCGCGCTCGCGGTCGACCGCGTCGGCTTTGCCCGCACCGTCACCGAAAAGCTCCGCAGCCACCCCAATGTGGAGGTCATCGAGGCCGAGGCCACCGAGATCCCCGAGGGGGAGGTCGTCGTGGCGACCGGCCCGCTCTCCAGCGACGCGATCGCCGACGCGATCGCCGCGCGCTGCCCGGAGAGCGACCTGCATTTCTACGACGCCGTCGCGCCGATCGTCACCCTCGAGAGCGTGGACATGGACAACGCCTTTTTCGCCTCCCGCTATGACAAGGGGACGGCGGATTATGTAAACTGCCCGATGGATCAGGACGAGTATCTGGCCTTTGTCACGGAGCTGGCCAATGCCAAGGAGGCGGAGGTGCACGGCTTCGACGACGGCGGGGTGTTTGAGGGCTGCATGCCGGTGGAGGTCATGGCGCGGCGCGGCGTGGATACGCTGCGCTACGGGCCGCTCAAGCCGGTGGGTCTGAAGGACCCGCGCACCGGAAAGGAAAGCTACGCGGTGGTGCAGCTGCGGCGCGACAACGCCGACGGGACGCTCTACAACATGGTCGGCTTCCAGACGCACCTGACCTGGGCCGAGCAGCGGCGCGTGTTCACGATGATCCCGGCGCTGAAAAACGCCGATTTCGTGCGCTTCGGCGTCATGCACCGCAACACCTATCTCAACAGCCCCCAGCTGCTCGACCGCTATTACCGCCTCAGAAGCGAGCCGCGCATCAGCTTTGCCGGACAGATGACCGGCGTGGAGGGCTATGTCGAGTCCTCGGCGAGCGGGATGCTGGTCGGCATCGAGACCGCGGCGCGCGTGCTCGGGCTTCCCGCGGTGAACTTCCCGCAGGAGACGGCCATCGGCGCGCTGGGGCTGTATATCTCCGGCGGCAGCGTCGGCGATTTCCAGCCGATGAACATCAACTTCGGCATCATCGCGCCGCTCGGGCACCGCGTCAAGGGCAAGCGCAACAAAAACGCGGCCATTTCCGAGCGCTCCCTCGCCATCATAGACGAGATCATGAACGGGGAGGTATTCCACATTGAAGATCATCATTGACGCCATGGGCGGCGACAACGCGCCCGAGGAAATCATCAAGGGCGCTCTTCGCGCGCGGGAAGAGCTCGGCGTCGAGCTCGTTCTGGTCGGACGCGAGGAGGAGATGCGTCGCTGCCTCGGAGAAAATTATGTTAACCAGGTTGAGCTCGTAAACGCGCGCGAAATCATCACCATGGAGGACGATCCGAGCACCGCGACGCGGCGCAAAAAGGACGCCTCGATGACCGTGGCGCTGAACCTGCTGCGCGACGGAAGGGGCGACGCGGTGGTCTCCGCAGGCTCCACCGGGGCGCTGCTGACCGGCGCGACGCTGATCGTCAAGCGCATCCGCGGCATCCGCCGCGCGGCGATGGCGCCGGTGCTGCCTGCGGGCGAGCATGGCGTGATGCTCATCGACTGCGGCGCAAACGTCGAGTGCACCGCCGAATATCTGCTGCAGTTTGCCTATATGGGCAGCTTTTACGCGAAGAAAATGATGGGCTGCGAGAGCCCGCGGGTCGGCCTGCTGAACGTCGGCACCGAGGACACCAAGGGCGGCGCGCTCCAGCACGAGGCCTTTGCCCTGCTGAAAACCGCCGGCGAGCAGGGGCGCATCAACTTCGTCGGGAACGTGGAGGGCACCGATGTGTTCAGCGGGAAGGCCGACGTCGTCGTGACCGACGGCTTTACCGGCAATGTGCTCCTCAAGGGCACCGAAGGCGTTATCAAGTACATGATGAAGGCGCTCAAGGGCGTCTTTTACAAGAGCACGAAGAACAAGCTCGCCGCCGCCGTGCTGAAAAGCGATCTGGCGGAGATGAAGAAGTCCATGGACGTCAACGAGGTCGGCGGCACGGCCTTTGTCGGCATCAGCAAGCCGGTCGTCAAGGCGCACGGCTCCTCCAACGCCGCGAGCTTCTTCGCCGCGATCCGTCAGGCCAAGGTCTTTGCCGAGAGCGGCATCGTCGAGCTGATCGAAAACAACATAGACTACATGAAGATCGAGAACGAACATGCGTAAGCTGGAAGAAAAAATCGGATACACTTTTCACGACATCGCCCTGCTGGAAACGGCGCTGACCCACAGCTCCTATGCCAACGAGCGCCACGGGACGGACTGCCAGAGCTACGAGCGGCTCGAATTTCTGGGCGACTCAATCCTGGGACTGGTGACGGCGGACTTTCTCTACCACCATGAGCCGCGCCTGCCGGAGGGGCGGATGACGCGCCTGCGCGCCGAGCTCGTGTGCGAGACAAGCCTCCATCAGGTGGCGCTGAGCCTCGGTCTCGGCAGCTATATGCGCCTCGGCCGCGGCGAGGAGCACACCGGCGGGCGCGAGCGCCCGTCCATCCTCGCGGACATGGTCGAGGCGATCATCGCCGCGATGTACCTCGACGGCGGGCTGGACGAGGCGCGCCGCTTCATTCTCGAGCGCATCCTGAAGGACGCAGAGATCGGGGAGACGCATCGCAGCGTGGACTACAAGACCGAGCTGCAGGAGCTGGTGCAGCAGCAGCCGGGGCGGGTGATCGGCTATGAGCTGATCGGCGAATCCGGCCCCGACCACGACAAGCGCTTTCAGTTTCGCGTCAGCATCAACGGCAGCCCGGCCGGAGAGGGCACGGGCCGCACGAAGAAGGAGGCCGAGCAGATGGCCGCCCGCCATGCGCTCGAGGCGCTGCGCCGGTGAGCGCGAGGGCCTCGATCCTGCCGGTTTTCGTGCCGCATCTGGGCTGCGGGCATGACTGCGTGTTCTGCAACCAGCGCCGCATCTCCGGCGAAGAGGAGCCCGCGAGCGCCGAAACGGTCAGGGAGGCCCTGGCTGCCGCAGCCGCCTTGCCCGCATCCGGGGCAAAGCGGCAGCTGGCGTTTTATGGGGGCAGCTTCACGGCGATCCCCGCGGCGCAGCAGGAGGAGCTGCTGGCGGCGGCGCAGGAGGGCGTCGAGCGCGGCGTGATCGGCTCGATCCGCCTTTCCACAAGGCCGGACGCGATCGACGCCGCGGTGCTCGCGCGGCTGAGACGCTTCGGCGTGGACACCGTGGAGCTCGGTGCGCAGTCGATGGACGACGGGGTGCTGCGCCTTTCCGGACGCGGCCACACGGCGCAGGACGTGCGATGCGCGTCAAAAATGCTGCGCGACGCGGGTTTTACGCTGATTTTGCAGATGATGACCGGTCTGCCCGGCGACAGCGGGACGCAGAGCATCGAAACGGCGCGCCAGATCATCGCCCTGCGCCCGGACGGCGTGCGCATCTACCCCACGGTCATCGTGCGCGACACGGCGCTCTATGAGCTCTGGCAGCGCGGGCTGTACCGGGAGCACACGGTGGAGGAGGCGGTGCGCCTGTGCGCCAAGCTGCTGCCGATGTTCGAAGAGGCGCAGATCCCCGTCATCCGCCTCGGGCTCAATCCCACGGAGGAGCTGTCCGGCGGCGCGGCGGTCGCCGGGGCCTATCACCCGGCGCTGGGCGAGCTGGTGCGCAGCCGCATCCTGCTGGAAAAGGCGGAGGCGCTGCTTCGGGGCGTTCGGCCCGGCAGCCGCGTCACGCTGGGCGTGCAGCCGCGCAGGCTCTCGCAGCTTTTGGGGCAGCACAGGGCCAATGTTTCCGCTTTGATCGACGAATTTCGGCTCGGAGAGCTGAAGATATGCCCAAATTCGGCGATCAGCGCGGAAATCGCCGTGCTTTCCATTGAAAACGGCGAAGAATTATAGTATAATATCCAAGTTAATTTGCCAAAAACGAGGGACAGAGTTTTGTACTTAAAAGCACTCGAGATTCAAGGCTTCAAGAGCTTTCCCGACAAGACGCGCCTGAGCTTTGAAAAGGACATCACCGCCATCGTCGGCCCGAACGGGTCAGGAAAGTCCAATATTTCTGACGCCATCCTCTGGGTCACCGGCGAGCAGCGCTCCAAGGCGCTGCGCGGCAGCAAGATGGAGGACGTCATTTTCGGCGGCACCGAAAAGCGCGGCAAGCTCGGCTTTGCCCAGGTCTCGCTGATCCTGGACAACTCCGCGCACATCTTCGACTCGGAGAACGAAGAGATCATGCTGACGCGGCGCTATTACCGCAGCGGCGAGAGCGAATACTTTATCAACCGCGAATCCGTCCGCCTCAAGGACATCCACAGCCTGCTGATGGACACGGGCCTCGGGCGCGACGGCTATTCGATCATCGGTCAGGGCCGCATCGCGGAGATCGTCTCCTCCCGCAGCACCGACCGGCGCGAGGTCTTTGAAGAGGCGGCGGGCATTTCCCGCTACCGCTACCGCAAGGAGGAGGCCGAGCGCAAGCTGGAAAAAACCGAGGAAAACCTGGTCCGCATCAACGACAAGATCGAAGAGCTGGAGCTGCAGGTCGGGCCGCTGAAGAAGCAGTCCGAGACCGCGAAGAAGTATCTGGTGCTGCGCGACGAGCTGCGCGTCAAGGAGATCTCCGTCTGGATGCTGACGCTCGAAAAGCTGCACGCGCAGTCCGAGGCCGTGGCGCTGGAATACGAGCAGACCCGGCAGTCGCTCGAGCGCGCGAAAACGGAGCTCGAGGCCCTGTACGCCTCCTCCGAGAGCATCAGCGAGCGCATGCGCCAGAAGGACGTGGAGACCGAGCACATCCGCGACCGCCTCTCCGCCGCGGAAAGCGCAGTGTCAGCCTGCGAATCCGCGGTGACCGTGCTGCGCGGCACGGTGAAAAACAAGCAGGAGAGCCTGCAGCGGATGCTGCTGGATATGGCCGAGCAGGAGACGCGCGTGAAGGAGCTGCGCGAGCAGATCGGGCAGAACGAGGCACGCATCGAGGCGCTGCGGGCCGATCTCAAGGCCGCCGAGGACGAGCTTGCGGGCAACCGCAACGTCCTCGAGGGCTGCCGCATGAAGCTCAAAAGCCGCGAGGAGATGCTGCAGCAGCTCTCCGACCGGGCGACGAAGCTCGCCGTGGACGGGCGCAGCATGGATTCGCGCATCCACATGCTCAGCGAGATGGAAAAGGACTACGAGGGCTACTCCCGCGCGGTGAAGACCGTGATGCAGGAGGCCGGACGCGGCACGCTTCACGGCGTGCACGGGCCGGTGGCCAATCTGGTGCGCGCCGATGAGGAGTGCGCCCTAGCCATCGAGACGGCGCTCGGCGCTGCGGTGCAGAACATCGTCGTCGATACGCAGAACGACGGCCGCAGCGCCATCGAGCTGCTGAAAAAGCGGGACGCCGGGCGCGCGACCTTCCTGCCGCTGGACACGATCCGCGGCAGCGTGATGCGCGACGCGCCGGTGAACGACCCCGGCTTTGTCGGCGTCGCGGTGGAGCTTGCGCAGTTTGACCCCCAATACGAACAGATTTTTGTGAGTCTCCTCGGCCGCACCGTCGTGGCCGAGACCCTGGGCGACGCGGTGCGCATGTCAAAGGCAAACGGCAACAGGCTGCGCATCGTGACCATGGACGGGCAGCTCATCAATGCCGGCGGCTCGATGACCGGCGGCAGCACCGCCAAGGGCACCGGCATCCTCTCCCGCGCCAATGAGCTGCAGAAGCTCAGAAAGCAGCGCGAGAAGATCGCCGCGCAGGAGAGCGCGTGTCAGGCCGACCTCGACCGCGCCCGCAGCCAGCTCTCCGCTCTGCGCTATCAGCTTGACATGGCCCTGGAGGACCAGACCGCGCTGACGAGCAAGAAGTCTTCCCTGGAGGCCGAGCAGCGCACCACGCAGAGCGCCGTTACCCAGCTGAAGCTCCTGCTGGACAGCCTCTCCGGCGACAGCGAGAGCCGCCAGCGCGCGGTGCAGGACACCGAGGACGGCATCGAGGCCGTCAAGGCGCAGATCCGCGAACGCGAGCAGGAGCTGGAGCGCCTGCGCGCCGCCGCCGAGGGCGTGCGCGGCGAGATCGCCGCCGTCAGCAAGGCGCGGCTCGAGCTGGAGGGCCGCCGCACCCGCGCCGAGAAAGACGCGCAGCAGCGAAACTCCGACATCATCGAGCTGGAGCGCCGGATCGCCCGGCAGGAGCAGCGCAAGCTCTCCGCCGAGATGGAGGAAAAGCAGATCCTCGACAAGCTCTGGGAAAACTACGAGCTCAGCCACAGCGCCGCGCAGGCGCTGCGCCAGCCGGTGGACAGCGTCACGCGCTGGAACAAGGAAATCTCCGAGCTGCGGCGCTCCATCAGCGCCCTCGGCACGCCGAACCTCGGCGCGATCGAGGAATATGAGCGCGTCAACAGCCGCTATGAATTCCTCACCGGACAGCGGGACGACGTTGAGAAGGCCAAGAAGGAGCTGCTCGACATCATCCGCGACGTGACGGACGAGATGAAGGACGTGTTCCTTGAGAAATTCCGCGAGATCGACGCCTGCTTCCGCGAGACCTTCCTCGAGCTCTTCGGCGGCGGCAAGGCCGCGCTGATGCTGGAGGATGAGAACAATGTGCTCGAGTGCGGCATCGAGATCAAGGTGCAGCCGCCCGGCAAGGCGCTGAGCACGATCAGCCTGCTCTCCGGCGGCGAGATGGCCTTCGTGGCGATCGCGCTGTACTTTGCCATTCTGAAGGTGCGGCCCACGCCGTTTTGCGTGATGGACGAGATCGAGGCCGCGCTGGACGAGGCAAACGTCAACCGCTTTGCCTCCTATATGCGCCGCATGTCCGACAAGACGCAGTTCCTGGTCATCACGCACCGCCGCGGCACCATGGAGGAGGCGGACGTCCTCTACGGCGTGACGATGCAGGAAAAGGGCGTGTCCACCGTCATTGAGCTTGACCTCGAGACCGCACAGAAAAGCATGGAGGAGTGATCGACATGGGATTTTTTGACAAGATCTTTTCGGGCCTGACCAAGACCCGCAAAAATATGCAGGAGCTGGAGGCGCTGTTTCAGGACTACGCCCCGGACGACGAGGATTTTTACGACGATCTGGAGGAGCTGCTGGTGCTCTCCGACGTCGGCGGCGAGACCGCGGAGAAGGTCGTCAAGGGCATGAAGCGCCTGACCTGGGAGCGCCGCTTCCGTAAGGGCCATGAGGCCCGCGCGGGTCTCATCGAGCTGCTCACCGGGCAGCTGCAGGTGGGCCGGGCCGAGCTCAAGCTCGACACGAAGCCCTCCGTCATTCTGATGGTCGGCGTCAACGGCGTCGGCAAGACGACCACGATCGGCAAGCTCGCCCATCAACTCAGGGAGCAGGGCAAGAAGGTGCTGCTCTGCGCGGGCGATACCTTCCGCGCCGCAGCCGCCGAGCAGCTTGCGATCTGGGCCGAGCGCGCCGGAGCGGAGATCGTGCGCCACGAGGAGGGGAGCGACCCCGCCGCCGTGGTCTATGACGGCCTGTGCGCGGCCAAGGCGCGCGGCACCGACGTGGTGATCATCGACACCGCCGGACGCCTGCACAACAAGGCAAATCTGATGAACGAGCTGGCAAAGATCCGCCGCATCATCGACCGCGAGCTGCCGGAGGCAGACGTGGAGACGCTGATGGTGCTCGACGCGACCACCGGGCAGAACGGCCTCATCCAGGCCAAGCAGTTCCTCGACACCGCCGGCATCACCGGCATCGTTCTCACGAAGCTAGACGGCACGGCCAAGGGCGGCATCGTCTTTGCCATCGCCGACGAGCTCAAGCTCCCGGTCAAGTATGTCGGCGTCGGCGAGGGGATGGACGATCTGATCCCCTTCGACCCGAACAATTTCGTCACCGCACTGTTTAAATAAGGAGAATTCTATGGCACTGACAAGCAAACAGCGTTCCCAGCTGCGGGGATTGGCCGCGGCGGAGGACACCATCATCCAGGTGGGCAAGGGCGGCATCAACGACAACCTCATCGCCTCGGTATCGAGCGCTCTGAAGGCCAGAGAACTGGTCAAGGGCAAGGTGCTGGAAAACTCGATGCTCACCGCCAGAGAGGCCTGCGACGCGCTCTCCGAGGCCTGCAAGGCCGAGCAGGTGCAGGTCATCGGCACGAAATTCGTGCTGTATAAAAGGAATGAAAAAGAGCCGAAAATAGAGCTGGTGAAGGACAGAAAGAAATGAGCCTTGCCCTCTATGGCGGCAGCTTCAACCCGCCGCATCTCGGCCACCGCGCCGCCGCGCAGACCGTTCTGGAGACGCTGCGCCCCGACCGGCTTCTGATCATCCCCGACCATCTGCCGCCGCACAAGGAGCTGCCGGCGGGCAGCCCCCCGCCTGAGGAGAGGCTCCATCTATGCAGGCTCTGCTTTGCGGGACTGGACGGCGCGGAGGTTTCCGACTGCGAGCTCCGGCGCGAGGGCGTCAGCTACACGGCGGACACCGTCGAGCGCCTGCGCTCGGACAACCCGGACGAGGAGCTGACGCTGATCGTCGGGACGGATATGCTGCTGTGCTTTGACAAGTGGTACCGCTTCCGCTATCTGCTCGAGCAGTGCGCCCTCGCGGTTTTGTGCCGCGGCGGCGACGAGCGCGAGGAAGTGGAGGAAAAGGCCGGACAGCTGCGCCGGGATTACGGCGCGCGGGTGACGGTGCTGCCGCATGAGCCGGTGGAGACCAGCTCCGCCCGGATCCGGGAGCTGCTGCCGCGCCGCCTCGGCGCGGATGAGCTGCAGGGGGAGGTCTACGCCGAGATCATCCGCCGCCGCTGGTACGGCGCCCAGCCGGAGCTGAGCTGGCTGCGCGAGCAGGCCTACGCGATGCTCAAGCCGAAGCGCATCGCCCATGTGGCGGGCTGCGAGACCGAGGCGGTGGCGCTGGCGATGCGCTGGGGCGAGGACCCGGAGCTGGCCGCCGAGGCCGCAATTTTGCACGACGTGACGAAGAAGCTCAAGCCGCAGGAGCAGCTTGAGTTCTGCGACAGGCACGGCATCGCGCTCGACGAGAGCGAGCGCCGCAGCCCCCGCGTGCTGCACGCGATCACGGGCGCTGCCTATGCTGAGGAGCGCTTCGGCGTCGGCGAGGCGATCAGAAACGCCATTCGCTGGCACTGCACCGGAAAGCCCGACATGACGCTGCTCGAGAAGATCGTGTGGCTGGCGGACTTTACCGAGCCGACCCGGGATTTCCCCGGCGTCGACGAGGTGCGGGCGCTCGCGCAGGAGGATCTGGACCTTGCGCTCAAGACCGCGATGGAGATGACGCTCCGTTTTATTGAAGAAGAAGGCGGAACGCCTTGTGATATCACCCAAAAGGCTCTGGACTATCTGGAGCTGAACGACAGGAGGTAAAAAAACATGCTGACTTCCAGAGAAATCGCCGCCATCGCCGCCAAGGCGCTGGACGACAAGAAAGCCAAGGACGTCAAAGTCCTGAAAACCGAGGAACAGACCGTTCTGGCTGATTATTTCGTCATCTGCAACGGCACCTCGTCCACGCACATCAAGGCCCTGGTCGACGAGGTGGACAAGCAGCTCTCCGAGGCCGGCGAGCCGCCTGTGCGCCGCGAGGGCCTGCGCTCCGATATCTGGGTGCTGATGGACTTCGGCAGCGTGATCGTGCACGTGTTCACCGACGAGGCGCGCAAGTTCTACAATCTTGAGCGTCTGTGGAGCGACTCCGAGGTGGTGGATCTCTCATCCCTCTGAGCTTCCATTGCGAAACGATGTTTCGCAGTGGGGTACTCGCATTGATCGCGCGCGGCTTACGGGAGACAAGCCGCGCCTGGTCGATGCGAGGGCTCGCGTGGCTCACCTCAGGGTGTTTTTGACGCGGCATAGCTGCATCAAAAACGATCAAAATGCCTTCGGGGCAGCAGAATAAGCATTCATCTTGTCTTTCGATTGTCTATAAAGGAGAGAGAATCACCATGAAATACGATTTTGCCGCCATTGAGAAGAAATGGCAGGCACACTGGGAAGAAGTCAAGCCCTACGCCGCCGAGACCGGCAGTGACAAGCCCAAATTCTACGGTCTGGTCGAGTTCCCGTACCCGAGCGGCGCGGGACTGCACGTCGGCCATCCGCGTCCCTACACGGCCCTCGATATCATCACGCGCAAAAAGCGCATGGAGGGCTACAACGTCCTCTTCCCGATGGGCTACGACGCCTTCGGCCTGCCCACCGAGAACTTCGCCATCAAGAACCACATCCATCCGGCGATCGTGACGAAGAACAACATCGAAAACTTCACCCGGCAGCTCAAAATGCTCGGCTACGGCTTCGACTGGGACCGCATGGTGGACACCACCGACCCGAACTACTACAAGTGGACGCAGTGGATCTTCCTGCAGCTGTTCAAGCACGGGCTGGCCTACAAGACCACGATGCCCGTCAACTGGTGCACCAGCTGCAAGTGCGTGCTGGCCAACGAGGAGGTCGTCGAGGGCGTGTGTGAGCGCTGCGGCAGCGAGGTCGTGCGCCGCGAGAAGAGCCAGTGGATGCTCGGCATCACGAAGTACGCCCAGCGGCTGATCGACGATCTGGACGGGCTGGACTTCATCGAGCGGGTCAAGACCCAGCAGATCAACTGGATCGGCCGCTCCACCGGCGCGGAGGTCACCTTCAAAACCACGGCGGGCGACGATCTGCTGATCTTCACCACCCGCCCGGACACGCTCTTCGGCGCGACCTATATGGTCCTCTCGCCGGAGCACCCCTACGTCAAACAGTGGAAGGACAAGATCGAAAACTGGGACGCCGTCGCCGCCTATGTGGACGAGGCCGCCCACAAGTCCGACTTTGAGCGCGCCGAGCTCAACAAGGAGAAGACCGGCGTGCGCATCGAGGGCGTGCGGGGCATCAACCCCGTCAACGGGAAGGAGATCCCGATCTTCATCTCCGACTACGTGCTCGTCACATACGGCACCGGCGCGATCATGGCCGTTCCGGCCCACGACGACCGCGACTGGGAATTTGCCAAAAAGTTCGGCTGCGAGATCATCGAGGTCGTGCAGGGCGGAAATGTCGAAGAGGCCGCCTTCACGCTCAAGGACGACACCGGCATCATGGTCAACTCCGGCTTCCTCAACGGCATGACCGTCAAGCAGGCCATCCCCGCCATGACCGCCTGGCTGCAGGAGCAGGGGATCGGGCATGAAAAGGTCAACTTCAAGCTGCGCGACTGGGTCTTCTCCCGCCAGCGCTACTGGGGCGAGCCGATCCCGCTGGTGTCCTGCGAAAAGTGCGGCTGGGTGCCGCTGCCCGAGAGCGAGCTGCCGCTTCTGCTGCCGAAGGTCGATTCCTACGAGCTGACCGACGACGGCGAATCCCCGCTGAGCAAGATGACCGACTGGGTCAACACCACCTGCCCCTGCTGCGGCGGCCCGGCCAAGCGCGAGACCGACACCATGCCCCAGTGGGCAGGCTCCAGCTGGTACTTCCTGCGCTATATGGACCCGCACAACGACAAGGAGCTGGTCAGCAGGGAAGCCGAGGAATACTGGGGCCCGGTGGACTGGTATAACGGCGGCATGGAGCACACGACGCTCCACCTCCTCTACAGCCGCTTCTGGCACAAGTTCCTCTACGATATCGGCGTGGTGCACACCAAGGAGCCCTATGCCAAGCGCACGAGCCACGGCATGATCCTCGGCCGCAACCCGCACTATATCGGCAATGTGGAGAGCGAGGAGGAAAAGCAGGCGCTGCTGGCCAAATACGGCAGCCAGGCGACCCGCCCCTCGGTGAAGATGTCCAAGTCCCTCGGCAACGTCGTCAATCCCGACGACGTGATCAAGGCCTACGGCGCGGACACGATGCGCCTGTATATCATGTTCATCGGCGACTTTGAAAAGACCGCCACCTGGTCCGACGAGGCCGTGAAGGGCTCCAAACGCTTCCTCGACCGCTGCTGGAACCTGCTCGAGCTGGTGAAGGACGGAGACGAGATCTCCGCCGCCAACGAGAGCGGCGTCCACAAGACGATCAAGAAGGTCACCGAGGACATCAACAGCCTCAAGATGAACACCGCGATCGCCGCCATGATGGCGCTGGTCAACGATTTCTACGCCAAGGGTCTCAGCCGCGGCGATCTGGAGCAGCTGATCCTCCTGCTCAGCCCCTTCGTGCCGCATATCGCCGAGGAGATGTGGGAGCAGGCAGGCTTTGCCGCCAGATACGGCAAGATGGCGATGCAGATGTCCTGGCCGAAGTACGACGAGGCCAAGACGCACGACGCCGTGCGCGAAATGGCGGTGCAGGTCAACGGAAAGCTGCGCGCCACGATCAAGGTCGCCTCTGACGCGGACGACGAGACAGTGCTCGCCGCCGCCTGCGCCGAGGAGAAGATCCGGCGCCAGATGGAGGGTATGCAGCTTGTCAAGACGATCGTTGTCAAAAATAAGCTCATCAACCTGATTTTGAAACCGGCAAAGTAACAGTTGACAAAAACGGGAATTAAAGGTATAATGCTCCCGTTAAAAGCCAATTCGTGGCCCTTAAAGCGCCGCAGGCGTATTTGGAGGGAGGGAAATAAATGTCTGAAATCTACGTCAAGGAGAATGAGTCTCTGGACAACGCTCTGAAGAGATTCAAGCGCAGCTGCGCGAAGTCCGGCGTTCTGGCCGACCTGAGAAAGAAGGAGTATTACCAGAGCCCCAGCGTCAAGCGCCGCAAGAAATCCGAGGCCGCCCGCAAGAACAAGAACAAGCGCTTCTATTGATGAATCAAAAAAGCACCTCCGTCCGGAGGTGCTTTTTCATATTCATATTATTTCATATAATACTGCCGCTTCCGAAGAAGCGGCAGTTCAGACTGTAGACAAAGCTCTGCGGCCAGGGAAAGGCCTGCAGGGGGAGAGCGCAGAGAGGGGGCGGGAGCCCCCTTTCTGCGTATAATCTACGCAAAAAGGGACCTTTTTCTGAAAGTTCCCTTTTTGCAGTTCAAGCTGTCGACACTTTGTCGACAGCTTGAACTGCCGCTTCCGAAGAAGCGGCAGTTTTGTTTGGATCAGCGCTTGCTGTGTTTTCCGTTGTTGTGCGTGCCGCCGTCCTTCGGCAGCTTTTTCAGAAGGATCAGCACCACGACGATCAGCAGCAGGGAGGCGGCGCCGAGGGCGATAAACAGCCCGATGCGGGAATCATCGCCGGTGCGCACGATGCCGTCGTCCTTGTCGGAGGAGTACTTCACGTTGACCGTGAGCTTGATGTCGTTGGCGTCCTTGAAGCGCACGGTGAGGCTGTGCTGGCCGGTTTTCAGCGTCTCGAGATAGCTGCCCTTGAGCGTGACGACCGTGCTGCCGGAGCTGCTGGTGTAGTTCTCGCTGCCAAGCACCGCGCCGTCCATCAGAAGGTCGCGGAAGTCGGAGTAGTCCACGTCGAGGCGCAGCGTCATGTCCTGCTTCGTGCCCTTGATATAGGTCGTGTCACTGGCCCTGAGCACGGTCAGGGTGCCGAAGCTGTAGCTGATGTCGTAGTTTTTCGTCACGTCCTTGTCGTTGGCCGTGATCTTGAAGTCGGTCTTGATGGAGTTTGCGGAGCTGCCGACCTTTTCCTGCTTGCCGGTAAAGGTGATCGGCAGGCGGTGGCCGCTCAGAAGCCCGGTCACGGTGGGCGCGGTGTGATCGGTCAGGGGCGTGCCGTCATAGAGCTTGACGGCGCTGGAGGTGCGGATCGTCAGCGGGCGGCGGGTGACCGTCAGGGTGGCGGTACCGGCGATGACGCGGTAGTTTGCGCTGACGTCGGCGCCGGAGGCGTCGAGCACCTTCACGCTCGCGGCGTCAAGGACGGTGCTGGCGCTGCCCGCGTCCGTCAGCTCGGCCGTGCAGGAGCCGGAGGCGATGCGGTGTCCGCTGACAAGCTCCCCGCTGCCGCTGGAATAGGTCACGGAGGCGGCGTTCGAAAGCGTCAGGGGCGTGCCGTCATAGACCTTTTCGGCTGCGGCGGAGACGTTCAGCTCCCGCTGCGTGACCCGGATCGTCAGCTTGAGCGGATCGCAGCGATAGTCAGAGGCGGCCATGGCCTTGCCGCCGACGTTCAGAGATTTGACGGAGACGGTGTATTCCGCGCTCTCCCCGGCCTTGACCGGCTCGGCGGCGCACTGCAGCTCCAGCTCACAGGCGGCGTTTTCCGGCAGACCGCTGACGGTGAAATCGTCGGGAACGAGCCGGAAGGAGGTGCCGTCATAGACTCGCTCGGTAGCCGTGCCGGATTTGAGCGTGATGTGCAGCGTCAGAGGCTCCGGCGTGGGAGCGGGCGTCGGCTCCGGCGTAGGTTCAGCCGTGGGAGCGGGCGTGAGCTCCGGCGTGGGTTCGGTCGTGGGAGCGGGCGTCGGCTGCGGTGTGGGTTCGGTCGTGGGTGCGGGCGTGGGCTCGATCACGGGTTCGGCCGTGGGTTCGGGCGTTGGCTCCAAAGTGGGTTCGGGCGTCGGCTCCGGCGTTGGATCAGTTACAGGCTCCGCTGTGGGTTCCGGCGTCTCTTCAGGTCCGGGCTCCGCCGTAGGCTCCGGGGTTTCCTCCGGCGCGGGTTCCTCGGTGGGTTCCGGCGTTGCTTCCGGTTCGGGTTCCGCGGTGGGGTTGGGCGTCGGCTCTGTCTCATTCCGCGTTTCATCCACTGTCCACTGGGCCACGATCCGGCAGCTCATATAGGGGCTGATCTCGTCGCCGGGCTGCAGCAGCAGGGAAGAGCCGTTGGCCGGAAACAGGGACTTTGCGCCGTCCTTCGCCGTGTACTGCAGCAGCCATCCGGCAAAGTGCAGGCCCTGCTCTTCGGCCTCCTTCAGCGTCTCCTCGCCGAGGGCCAGCAGCTTGTGGCTGCCCTCGGGCTTGATCTCGTCCTTTTCAAACAGCGCCTTGTCGGTCTCAAAGTCGCCCGGCCGATAGGAGAGCGTGAGCTCCGCCTTCTCGTCGAGCCGCCCGAACACCACGCGCAGCGTGAAGGATTTGGCGTCTGCCGGGAAAACCGGCTCCTTCAGCTCCTCGTTCTTGTAATCGGAGGCAAAAACCGCCTTCGGAACAAAGACGGCGGCGGAATCGGCCTCCGCTTCGGCCAGCGTGGTGAGGTTCAGCGCCTCGGACGCATCCTTTTTGGGACTTTCGGTCGGGGCGGGGCTTTCGGCGGGCGGCTCCGGGTCAACGAGCGTGAGCGACTGGACGAAATAGCCCTTGGGCGGCATGACATAGAGGCCGTTTTTCCGCAGGTCGGAGACTGTGCAGCTCAGGACGGGCTTTTCCGTTTCCTTCGGCTGCTCGCTCGGGGCGGGACTCTCGGTCGGCGCTGGCGTCGCTGCCGGCTTCTTCTCTGGGCGGCCCTTGACGCTGATCGTCAGCCCGCTGTCCTTGCCGAAGGCTTTTTCCGTGTCGGTAACGTCCTCAAACACCGGGCGGCCCTCCGCGTCGAGCTTGGGCGTTTCCTTTCCTTCCTTGTCCTTTTCACAGACCGGCGCGCGCAGCAGCAGCTGCACCGCGGTCTGGTCGTCGGGCGCCTTGGGCTTGTCGTCGTCCGCCAGGGCGGCGCCGCCGAGCTGCAGCAGCAGCGCGGAGCTAAGCAGGGCGCTCAGCATGGTTCTTGTCAATCTGTTCATATCAATCACCTCTCACAGGGAACGGAGGATGCGGACGCATCCTGTTTCTTGTACTCACATTATACTGAACCAGAGAAGGAAAAACAAGCGACCGGGGCATTAAGAATGATTAAGATTGCGCACGCAGGCAAAAAGAACGGGCTGTCGGAGCAGCCCGTTCAGACTGTAAAAAAACCCATGCGGCAAGGGAATAATACGCAGGGGGAGAGCGCAGAGAGGGGGAGTTTTTCGCGGGAGCCGAGTGAATGTTCGGCTCCCGTCTCATATGCGTGGGCTCATTGATGGGACAAGTTAACAAAATGTGGTAGGATTGTTCATAAATTTTTAGCACTCTCGGCTTGACAGTGCTAAAACTAGTGCTATAATCATAATCGAACAGAGGAACGAAGATCGAATAGATGACCTCCATCCCCCTTGCTCAGGTAACATGAAATGCGATGCATATCAAAGGAGGTATGACTTATGTTGCCGAGTATTTTTGGAGAGAGTTTGTTTGATGA
>ODAJ012182127.1_pt1 | contig 28910 bp, 24 predicted proteins | sample 1539241 | NCBI WGS metagenome assembly ODAJ01 (sample SAMN02144231, study PRJEB22623) | gut metagenome | biome: sheep rumen | host: Ovis aries | place: New Zealand
GATGGGGTAGATAGCAGCTACCTCCGAGAACATATAGCTCACATGAGCCGCAGCCTCGTTACCATCACAGGTGATAAATTTCTTTTCTTTTGCCATTTGTTTAGATAGATAATGTGTATTAAATGAATAAATAATGATGTTTGTTTAGTATAGGAATCCCAGTAACCATAGCGGGATCTGATTGTCCTTTCCTATCTCTGTATTATAGCGCGCATATATTAAATCGGGCGCGTTCCTTAATTTATTATGAATGCTCGCATCACAAATGCGGAACCTCAGTTTGCCGTCAACCGTAAAGTATGGGTCGCGGTTGCTTTGATTGACCTTATGGTCTTTCCAAAGGGAATTGACAAAGAACGTCTCCATGGCCTCCTGCTTGCTGACCTGCAACGGATAGATGGCATACAAGAGGTTGGAGTTGTGGAGCATAATCTTGGAAGGCTTCTTGGGAAATTCCTCGCCAATGGGGTATATCATGTTGATTAGGCGGGCATCGGCCAGATACTTGATATAGTTCATAACCGTGGCACGGCTGGTCTCAATGTCGGAAGCGAGCTTTGACACATTGGGAGCTTTGGGTCCTTCTTCGGCCAGCTGATAAAAGAGTTTTTTGATCTTGGTCAGATACTTCAGCTCTATCTGCTTGATAAGCAGAATATCCACCTCGGTCATCATGTTCATGGTCTTCAGCAGGTTCTCGCTGTAGTTGCGGTGTTCCTGGAAGAAAGGGTAGAAGCCGTGGTGCACGTAGTCCTGAAAATATTTGTTTGGCGACACCTTGGGCAGTATCTGCTTGATAATGTGTTCGTGGTCGCAGAGTATCTCTTCCAGAGTATAGGGGTGGAAGTCGTTATCCGTCATCAGGTTCAGAAACTCACGAAACGAGAAACCGCGCAGGTTGTAGGACTTTACAATGCCGTTCAGTTCTGGGTTCTCATCCTTCAGGCGCATCACGCTGCTGCCTGTAAAAATAATCTTCAAGGCCGGGTATTCATCGTAACAGCGGCGCAGTTCATGACTCCACGAAGGATGCTTGAATACCTGGTCAATGAGCAGCACCCGGCCGCCTTGATGATAAAACTCACCGGCAAAATCGGCTATGCCACGACCTTGAAAGTAGAAATTGTTCATGTTAATGTAAAGACACTTACGGTCAAGAACGTCGAAGTTCTCCTTGGCATATTGCAACAAGAACGTCGTCTTACCCACGCCACGAGTCCCCTTGATACCTATCAAGCGGTCTGCCCAGTTTATTTCGTCCATGAGGATGCGACGAACGGGGGCATTGGTATGCTCAACTAAGTAACGATGTGTCCTGAAGAACGCTTCCATTAACGCTTTATTTCTTTGATTTGTTTTAAAACAGGTGCAAAGTTACTATATTTATCTTAAATTGCAAAGTCAATATTGCAAAATTTAAAAAATAATTGTAATTTTGTCGGCAAAACAATTTTTTATTCGCTCGTTTACAATGAAATTACATGTCTTTAACCCTGAACATGATTTGGCATTGGCTGCAAACCTTCAAAACTTCACGGCACCTCTTGCCGGCCGGCAACTTCGCGTTGACCTGGAATTCATTCCTGCACTGTGGGCTGAAGAGGGCGATGCGGTACTTGTCAGTAACGAAGCAGTGGCTCAGCGGTGCTTCCGTGAGTTCTTGTCAAGCTCGAAATTGTTTAAACATGAACCGTTCTTCGTAACACGGCGTCAGGTGGCTACTCTGAACCTGGAGGGAGTCGAAGTCTGGGGGTGGGACCTCGCTATACGTGCTCAGCTGCTGCGTTACGGCATCGCCGAACATCTGCTTCCTACAACTGATGAAATCGATATTATCCGCCAACTGTCACACAGACGTACTGCCACACGGCTCCTCGCTGGAATCAGTATTTCTGGAACAATTGGCCAGGCTTTTTGCTGTACCTCGAACGATGAAATTGAAAGAAAACGTCAAGAATTCCAGGAGATAGTTGTAAAAGCTCCGTGGAGCTCCAGTGGCAGAGGAGTACGTTTTTTCCGTCAGCAACCAAGTGCAACACAGCAGGGGTGGGTTGACAACATTTTGCGTACTCAAGGCTGCGTCATGGTTGAACCGCTGTATAAAAATAAGGTTTGCGATTTCGCAATGGAGTTTCTGACTGACGGTTGTGGACACACCAACTATCTTGGGCTTTCGCTTTTCCATACAGTCAATGGCGCCTACACGGGTAACTTGGTGGCAGCGGAAGATGTAAAGAGACAAATGTTAGGTGACTATGTTTTTGTGGATATTCTCGACAAGATTAAAGAAATCCTGAGATGCCAGACAGCGGTGCTTTTCAAGGGTAAGTACAAAGGGCTGTTTGGCATAGACATGATGATAGTCGGTAACGAAGCAACGGGCTATTGGGTTCATCCTTGCGTAGAACTGAACCTGCGCCGAACCATGGGCATGCTGTCACATCAGTTAATTGCCCAAGATCACACTGCGATGCTTCAACTGATGAGCATACAGTGTGAAAATGGGCAATATAAGCTGCGTTTAAAGAATATAGACGGTGACCATAACAATGAAGAGCACAATGGCCATTACGACCATTACTCTGAATAGCCACTTCTGTATGGCCTTATTACGCTCTATTGCAGACAACTGCCTGTCCCTAAAACGACTTGCGCCATCCTTCTTATGGTGGTGATGATGGTGCTGATGTTGAGATTCGCTCATTGTTTTTATTTTCCTTTAATTAAAAAATCGGCGCAAAGTTACGCAATTATTTTGAAATAGCCATACTTTTTTCGAAATTTATTGAACAGCATGGACAAATTGCTTGCAAAAGTGCAAATTATTAATGTAACCGCAAAATAATTTGGTAGGAATAAAAAAAATATTTACCTTTGCACCTCAAAATGAAACAGTAAAAGAAAATCTAAAAGACAATATGACAAAGAGATTTGCCGAACATAACGGCTTGGACTTGACGCAGGTGAACAACGACATCCTGCAGATGTGGAAGGAGAAAAACATTTTCTGGCGTTCCATCGAGGAGCGCGAGGGCTGTCCTCAATTTGTATTCTATGAGGGGCCTCCCTCTGCCAATGGACATCCAGGCATTCACCATGTACTGGCTCGCAGTATCAAGGACACTTTTAACCGTTATAAAACCATGCGCGGCTATCAGGTAAAGCGTAAGGCCGGCTGGGATACTCACGGACTGCCGGTGGAACTTGGTGTGGAGAAAGAACTGGGAATTACCAAAGCCGACATTGACAATAAGGAGTCGGAGCGTTACATCTCGACCGAAAACTACAACAAGAAATGCCGTGAAAACGTGATGATGTACACGGCCGAATGGCGTGAACTGACCGAGCGTATGGGCTATTTCGTTGATTTGGACCATCCCTACATCACTTACGACAATAAATATATTGAAACCCTTTGGTGGCTGCTTAAGCAGTTCTACCAGAAAGGCTTGCTCTATAAGGGCTATACCATCCAGCCTTATTCTCCGGCTGCAGGAACTGGACTTTCCAGTCACGAGCTGAACCAACCAGGGTGTTACCGCGATGTGAAGGATACTACCTGTACAGCCATGTTTAAGATGAAGAACCCGAAGCCTGAAATGACAGGGTGGGGCACTCCTTATTTCCTTGCATGGACGACGACACCTTGGACGCTGGCTGCCAACTCTGCGCTCTGCGTAGGCCCGAAGATTGACTACGTAGCCGTTGAAACCTATAATCCCTATACGGCCGACAAAGTGACACTGGTACTGGCCGAGGCAAGACTTAATGCCTATCTGCCTGCTGAAGGAAACATTACCGATGGTGGTGAAATGCCTGAATATAAAAAAGGAGAGAAGTTCTTACCTTACCGCGTCGTAGCCCACTACAAGGGTGTTGACCTCGTGGGAATGGAGTACGAACAGCTCATGCCTGCCATCAAGCCCATGGGTGATGCTTTCCGCGTGATTTCTGGTGACTATGTGACCACCGAGGATGGTGCCGGTATCGTTCATATTGCACCCAACTTTGGTGCCGACGATGCTTTTGTGGCAAAGAAAGCCGGTATTTGTCCTATCGTGTTGATAGACAAGAAAGGACAAGAGCGTCCAGTTGTTGACTTGCAGGGCAAATATTTTGTAATAGAGGACCTTGACCCTGATTTCGTTAAGAATTACATGAATGTCCAGGAATGGAACAAGTTTGCCGGACGATACGTAAAGAACGCCTACGATGAAACGCTGACAGACAAGGACGAAACACTTGATGTCAGCATCTGCATGGACTTGAAGGCTCAGAATAAGGTTTTCAAGATAGAGAAGCACGTCCATAACTATCCACATTGCTGGCGTACAGACAAACCCGTACTCTACTATCCGTTGGATTCTTGGTTTATCAAGAGTACGGCTAAAAAAGAACGAATGTCAGAACTGAACAAGACCATCAACTGGCAGCCTGAGTCAACGGGAACTGGCCGATTTGGCAACTGGCTTGATAACCTGAACGACTGGAACCTTTCACGCAGCCGTTTCTGGGGTACACCGTTACCCATCTGGCGAAGCGAGGATGGTGAAGAATTATGCATTGGCAGCGTGGAAGAGCTATACGATGAAATCGAGAAATCAGTCGTTGCAGGCTTCATGACCTCAAATCCTTTGAAGGATAACGGGTTTACTCCGGGCGATATGTCGCAGGAGAATTACAACCGTATAGATTTGCATCGTCCCTATGTTGACTACATCTACCTCTGCTCACCTACAGGTAAGAAAATGAAGCGCGAGGCAGACCTCATTGACGTATGGTTCGACTCTGGATCCATGCCTTATGCTCAGTTCCACTATCCGTTTGAAAACCGCGAACTCATCGATGAACATATCGCTTTCCCGTGCGATTTTATCAATGAGGGCGTTGACCAGACGCGTGGCTGGTTCTTTACCTTGCACGCCATTGCCACCATGATTTTTGATAGCGTGGCTTTCAAAAACGTCATTTCATCGGGACTTGTACTTGATGCAAAGGGAAATAAGATGTCGAAACATGTAGGCAACGTAGTAAACCCCTTCGACATGATTGAGAAGTATGGATCTGATGCTGTACGTCTCTACATGCTGACCAACTCTGAGCCTTGGGACAATCTAAAGTTTGACCCGGAAGGCGTGGGTGAGGTGCGCCGAAAATTCTTTGGTACATTATATAATACGTACAGTTTCTTTGCTCTTTATGCAAACGTGGATGGTTACGTTCCACGGCTTGCAGAAGTTTCTCCACAGAAAACGCGTCCAGAGATAGACCGTTGGATTCTTTCTTCGCTAAGCACGTTGGTTCAGAAGGTTACTGGCGAACTGGACAACTATGATCCTACACGTGCTGGTCGCTTGATAGATGCCTTCGTCAATGATGACCTTTCTAACTGGTATGTACGCTTGAATCGCAAACGCTTCTGGGGCAAGGGCATGAGTGACGATAAGCAGTCGGCTTACGATACGCTCTATACTTGCTTGATGACCGTGGCCAAGCTGCTGGCTCCGTTTGCTCCGTTCTTTGCCGACCAGCTCTATAAAGACCTGGGCGGTGAGAAGGACAGCGTTCATTTGGAAGACTTCCCTGTGGCTGATGAAAGCTGCATTAACCATGAATTGGAGGCTCGCATGGAGATGGCACAGAAGATTACATCCATGGTGCTGGCACTTCGAAAGAAGGTCAACATCAAGGTGCGTCAGCCGCTACAGAGCATCATGATTCCCGCTACAGAAGAACAGCAGCGCCATATAGAGGCCGTACAGGATCTCATTCTTCGTGAGGTTAATGTAAAGGAGCTTAAATTTGCTGAAGGACAAGGTCTTCTTGTCAAAAAGGTAAAGTGTAACTTCAGGATCATGGGTAAGAAGTTTGGTAAACTGATGAAAGGCGTGGCAGCCCAAATGGACAGCCTAACGCAAGAGCAGATTGCCGAACTGGAGAGTAACGGAACGATTAGTATTAATGTGGAAGGGCAAGCCTTGAACGTGGAACTGGCTGATGTAGAGATAATCAGCGAAGACATACCAGGATGGCTTGTCAGCAATGACGGTAATCTGACTGTTGCCCTTGAAGTGGAACTGACTGAAGAGTTAAAACAGGAAGGCATAGCCCGTGAACTCATTAATCGTGTTCAGAACATTCGTAAAGACAGTGGTTTGGAAATTACTGACCGCATCAGGCTCGTGCTCTCGCCCAATGATGAGATGCAGCAGGCTGTGGAACACTTCGGCGAGTTCATTATGACCCAGGTTTTGTCCGATTCCATCGATTTCAGTCCCAACGACGGTCAGGAAGTTGAGTTTGACAATTATAATATCAATATTCTAATAACTAAATCTTAATTTATATGGCAGAAAAAACACGTTACACTGACACAGAATTAGAGGAATTCCGTCAGATTATTGAGGAAAAGTTGTCTCTGGCCAAGCGCGACTATGACCAGATGATGCGAGTGTTAATGAATCAGGATTCAAACGACGTAGATGATACGTCACCTACGTATAAGGCATTGGAAGAAGGCAGTTCTTCGCAGACCAAGGAAGAACTGATACAAATGGCTGCACGCCAGCAGAAGTTCATACAGGGCTTAGAGGCAGCTTTGGTGCGTATTGAGAACAAGACTTATGGTATAGACCGTATAACGGGTAAACTGATACCTAAGGAAAGGCTGCGTGCAGTGCCTCATGCCACGCTCAGCGTTGAGTCAAAGATGAACCGTAAATAATAATGGATACGCAAAAGCAGCCCACGGCATACTTAGGTTGGACGTCCTTCGTTCTGGTTCTGTTGCTCCTTGTGGCCGATCAGGTTATCAAGATATGGGTAAAAACTCACATGAGCCTGCACGAGAGTATTGAGATAGCCAGTTGGTTTAAGATTTCGTTTGTTGAAAACAACGGGATGGCCTTTGGTATGGAGATAGGCAGTAAACTATTTCTTTCGGTTTTTCGTATAGCTGCTGTGGTTGGTTTATCGTATTACATCTGGTTGCAGTTGCGTCAACACGCAAAGACGGGCTATGTCATCTTGCTTGCTGTGATATTAGCCGGAGCGATAGGTAATCTTGTTGACTGCATGTTCTATGGACTTATTTTCAATGTTTCCACACCTTATAGTGTGGCCGAGTTCGTGAGCTTTGGCGATGGATATGCTCCCTTTCTCATGGGCAGGGTGGTTGACATGTTTTATTTCCCACTCATTGAGACTGACTGGCCAGACTGGGTTCCCTTTGTTGGTGGTCAGCATTTTGTGTTCTTCAGTCCCGTCTTCAACTTTGCCGATGCTTGTGTCAGCGTAGGAATCGTTGCTTTGTTCATCTTTTATCGTAAGGAACTGAGTGAAATATCGTTTCAGCTAAAAAGCTCAACAAAAGCTGATGATACGAAAGAAGAGTAAATGGCCTGTTTTGCTGTTGACGGCATTCCTGTTGTTGACGGCTTGCAAACCTTCCGTGCCGAAGGGTATTATTACGCCTGGCGACATGGAGGACATACTCTATGACTACCACTTGGCTCGTGCTATTGCCGGTCAACATCTGACCGCAGATTCGCGTGAATTCAACGAGACGATGTACTTTCAGGCTGTGCTGAAAAAACATGGGGTCAGCGAAGCTGAATTTGACTCTTCGCTGGTTTATTACTATTCGCGTGTTGACAAGTTTGCGCAGATCTATCAGGAAGTGACGAACCGCCTTAACGAGGAAGCCGTTTCAATAGGTGCATCAGTCGGTGAACTCGGCAAGTTTGACACGATGAGCTTAACGGGCGACACCGCCAACATCTGGAACGATGCCACGGCACTCATGCTGCAGCCCAGACCTGGCTTTAACCGCATAGAGTTTGAGTTGAAAGCCGACTCCGCCTTCAAGAAGGGCGATACATTCCAAATGAACATGAAGACAAACTTCCTTTACAAGTCGGGAATGAAGGATGCTCTGATATATGCCGCGGTACGCTATTCGAACGATAGCATTTCCACCCATCAGGTACATAGTACGGTGTCGGGTGTCGTCACACTGCGCATTCCTGGCGTAGATGCACTTGACGTGAAAGATATTCGCACCTTCATCTATCTGGCACCTTCCAACGAGCCTGCCAACAACATGCTGTTTATAGACCAGATTCAGTTTATCCGATTCCATAAGAAGAAGTTGGAGCAAAGCAAAGGGTCACCGGCTGACCATGCGACTGATACGATTACAAAGGTAAAAACTATATGAATGACAAGCGACTCATAGCGGTTCACGATGCCATCATGCCCGAAGGAACGGTCATTTCACCTGCTGTCTTGGAAATCAGCGATGGAATCGTCAGGAATGTTGCTCCGCTTCTGGAAGAACAGGCAATGACGATTTGGTTGGGTGGAACCATTGAAGTGAAGTGTGAGTCCAACGGCCGTTTGAAAGCCTACAAAAACAATAAACCTATTTAAAAAATATTACGACTATGAATCTTAAAGTACGTTTAGCGGTTATGAACTTCTTGGAGTTCGCCGTGTGGGGAGCCTACCTCACGTGCATGGGAAATTATCTGGGCATAGCAGGTCTGGGTGATAAGATATCCTGGTTTTATGCTATTCAGGGCATCGTCAGCATCTTTATGCCTACGCTTATGGGCATCGTAGCAGACAAGTATATGCAGCCCCAGCGTGTGCTGGGCCTGTGCCATCTTCTGGCCGGCGGATTCATGTTGGGCTGCTGGTGGATTGGTTTCCAGGCAGGTTTCGGACAGGAAATAGCCGACAAGTCGCTCTTTATAGCCATGTACACCGCCAGTGTGGCCTTCTTCATGCCTACCATTGCGCTGGGTAATACCACCGCATTTACTATTCTGAAGAATAACGGCCTCGATACCGTCAAGGACTTCCCTCCCATTCGTGTGCTCGGAACCGTTGGTTTCATCGCCACTATGTGGTTTGTCAACTGTGCTGTATGGGAAGACGGAACCTTCTCGTTCACCCTGGCAGAGAACACCCATAAGTTCCAATACACCTACATGCAGTTCTTCGTTTCTGGCGTACTGAGCCTCGTGCTCTTTGCTTACTGCTTTACGCTGCCTGAGTGCAAGTTGGAGAAGAAGAAAGAGAAGGTGTCGCTCGTTGAAGCGTTGGGTCTTAATGCCTTCAAGCTGTTCAAGCGCCGTCAAATGGCCATGTTCTTCATCTTCTCAGCCTTGTTAGGCATGTGCCTGCAGGTGACGAACGGCTATGCTGGCCCCTTCATTACCAGTTTCAAGGGCGACCCCGCCTTTGCTGACACTTTTGCTGCCAACAATGCAACGCTGCTTACCTCTATTTCGCAGATAAGTGAAGCCCTGTGCATTTTGCTCATTCCTTTTTTTCTGAAGCGTTACGGAATCAAGGTTGTCATGCTCATGTCCATGTTTGCTTGGGTGTTCCGTTTCGGTTTCTTCGGCGTGGGCGACCCTGGCATGCCCGGCGTCTTACTGTTCATCATGTCGTGCATCGTCTATGGCGTAGCCTTCGACTTCTTTAATGTTTCAGGCGGCATCTTTGTCGATCAGGAGTGCGAGCCCTCTATCAAGGCTTCTGCCCAGGGGTTGTTCATGATGATGACTAATGGAGTAGGAGCCACCGTGGGCACTTTGGCAGCCGGTGAGATTATCAACAACTTCTGCGAGTGGAAGGATGGCTACTTGGTAGGCATCGAGCCTGGCGGCTGGCAAAACTCATGGTTTATCTTCGCCGGCTTCGCACTGCTGGTGGGCATAGCTTTTGCCCTGTTGTTTAAACCAGAAAAGAGATAGCAACAGAACATTCCCCCCTATGGCACGTCTGAAACTGAAATACAAAGGTCTTGCAGAAATAGTCGATTCGAACGGTCTGGGTATTATTACCCTGACCGATGAATCGGCGAGTCGTGCCATTAACTTTATCTGCGACAACGCCACGATTGTGCAGCTTCACCTGCGCGAGAAGAAGGTTGAGCTTAGTTCGGCCATGCTGCCAGAAGTGCTTGTTTCCTTCTTAGGCGACTATGTTGAAATACGCCACATGGAGGTTACCATTTATGACATTCAGGACGGGCAGTATCAGGTTACGCTGACCAACTCTGACCATTTTTCCATACGTCGCATCCGTCTCAGCGATGCCGTATTGCTGCACCTCATTGCCGGCGTACCCATCTATATAGAAGAGCGGCTGATGGATAGCCAGAGCGTAGCGCTTGATGACAAAGCTGAAACGGGTAAGCTTTCCATCCCTATCAATTCGCTCGACACGGATAAGCTCCGCTACGAACTGCAACGGGCCGTTGAAATCGAGGATTACAGGCTTGCTTCCTACATCAACGCTGAACTGAAGAAGCGTAACAATTAAAGACTGTAGAGCCGATGAAAGAGATACACTATTTCTACACACCTGACATTGCCACTTCAAACGAACTGCCTGCCGACGAGGCCGTTCATGCAGTCCGCGTGCTACGCCTGCAACCGGGCGACCCTATCATGCTGATGGATGGAAAGGGGACATTCTACGAAGCAGAAGTCACCGAGGCCACGCAAAAGCGCTGTCAGTTTTCAATAGTCAACTCTCTTCCACAAACGCCACAATGGCAGGGTCACCTGCACTTGGCCATAGCCCCGACAAAGATGATGGAGCGCATGGAGTGGCTTGCAGAAAAGGCTGTCGAAATAGGTATAGACGAATTATCGTTCCTCAACTGCCAATTCTCTGAGCGCAAAGTCATCAAGCACGACCGCATAGAGAAGATAGCCGTTTCGGCCATGAAGCAGAGTCGTAAGGCATGGAAACCGCAGGTGAATCGTATGGAGACGTTCAAGAACTTCATTGCCCAGCCACATGCCGGCAGAAAATATATTGCCCATTGCTATGAGGAAATAGAGCGAACCTACCTTTTCGATGAACTGCGGCAGCCTTCTGACAGTGACGACGTGCTGGTCTTGATAGGGCCTGAGGGCGATTTTTCAATCGAAGAAGTAAGACAGGCTATAGACTATGGTTTCCAGTCAGTCCACCTGGGCAGCAGCCGTCTCCGCACAGAGACAGCCGGTCTTGTTGCAGTAATGATGATGCAATTATACAAAAACTAACATACAAATGATGAACAAAAACGAATATTGGCAACCAGAACTCGAGACGATGCCTCGTGAAGCGTTGCAGAAGTTACAAGTAGAGAAGTTACGTAAGAGTATTGCCATTGCGCTGAAGTCCCCCTTCTACAAAAAGCGTCTGGGCGATTTGGGCATTACGCCTGATAGCATTCAGACCATTGACGACATCCGCAAGATACCTTTTACGACAAAACAAGACTTGCGTGAGAACTATCCTTTTGGCCTCGTTGGCGGTGACTTGAAGGACGCCATCCGCATACACTCCACCAGTGGCACCACTGGCCACCCTACGGTGGTAACTTATTCGCGCCACGACATTGATTCCTGGGCCAACATGATAGCCCGCGACATGTATATGGTAGGCTGTCGTGATACTGACGTATTTCAGAACTCCAGCGGTTACGGCATGTTTACCGGTGGACTGGGCTTCCAGTACGGAGCCGAAAAGCTTGGAGCGACCACCGTACCTGCTGCTGCCGGCAACTCGAAACGCCAGATTATGTTCATACGCGACTTTGGCACTACCTGTCTGCACGCCATACCTTCCTATGCCATCCGTCTGGCTGAGGTGTTCCAGGAAGAAGGTGTTGATCCTAAGAGCACCAAGTTGCGCACGCTCTTTATAGGTGCAGAGCCCCACACCGAAGAGCAACGCCGCCGCATAGAACGCTTGCTCAGCGTGAAGGCCTATAATTCTTTCGGAATGACGGAGATGAATGGTCCCGGCGTAGCTTTCGAGTGTAAAGAGCAGAACGGCATGCATCTTTGGGAGGACAACTACATCCTGGAGATTGTCGATCCTGACACCTTAGAGCCCGTACCCGATGGCGAGATAGGCGAAATGGTGCTTACTACGCTCGACCGCACCATGATGCCCATCTTGCGCTACCGCACGCGTGACCTTACCCGCATACTGCCGGGAGAGTGTCCCTGTGGCAGGACTCACCGACGCATTGACCGCATCAAGGGCCGAACCGACGATATGTTCATCATCAAGGGTGTCAACGTGTTCCCCATGCAGGTAGAAAAGATTCTCGTGCAGTATCCGGGCCTGGGCAGCAACTACCTGATTACGCTCGATACTGAAGGCGATAATGACATTATGACCGTCGAGGTAGAACTCGACGGCCTGACAACCGACGTATATCCTGAATTGCAGAAGATGACCAAGAACATCCAGCGTGCCCTCAAGGATGAAATTCTCCTCACGCCGCGTGTCAAACTGGTAAAGAAAGGTTCCCTGCCTCAGTCTGAAGGCAAGGCTGTTCGTGTCAAGGATTTACGTGAGGGCAGGGGATGATAAATGATAAGTGGTAAATGAGAAATGAGAAAGGTGAGTGCAATGAAGAAAAATGCTTTTACTATCAATGTTGACAGACGTTCAATGATGAACGGCCGATGGTTAATCATCCTTGCTTTATCATTTATCCTTTCTCATTCCTCATTGCTCATTCCTTCTAACCACGCAGTGGCGCAGACCAACATGCAGGAGGTGTTCAAGTCCATGCCCGACTCGCTGATGCCCCTACTTACTGAGAACAACCGACTCGACTTCATTGACTTCGTAGCCTCTAACATGGAGGCTAAGGTCACCAATACGCTGGGGGGACAGTCCGTGTTGACGCAACTCACTGACCGTTACCTCCATATTCGTTTGAGCGCAGCTTCAGAAGTACAGATGCGTCTGCTTCCTCTTTCTGTTCCCGTTGACAGTATGAATCAGATGATTTGTCTTGTACGCACCTATGGCACACCAGACAGCGGCCAAGAGAGCAGCATAACGTTCTACTCCTGCTCTTGGCGCCGCTTGCCTTTGTCGGTGAGTGGGCTTGTTGCTCCCCAAGAGTTGTTGCATCAGCCGGCCACCATGAGCCACGAGCGCTTCAGCGAAGTAACCAAGATGTTTGAACCAAGCTTCATCGTAGCCCGGCTCTCCGACGTGGCTGACGAACTCACTTTCAGCCTTGTTCCTACCTGCATTCCTGAAGACGATGTGACTGATGTTGAATCCGTAAGAGTATCAAAAAGTGTTAAATGGAATGGGGTAGAGTGGATAAAATGTGAATAAACAATAATTTATCCTTGGAATATTTGCATGTTGCTCAAAAAGTTCGTATCTTTGCAATGTGTTTTTCATGGTATTAGATTATTAAGGTTAATGAAGATTGGTTGTCGTGAGACAATCAATTTTTTGTATCTATCGTATTGAGTATGTTACAATTTAATGACAAACCAATACGATTGAAATGTAGAAAGGGAGCCTGAGAAGGTTCCCTTCTTCTTTACTGACAAGGGTGGCATGGCCAGCCATAAGCAGCTGACGGAGATTTTTGTCAAGGTGCTTAACCGTAAGCGTACCACGGTAGCCTCCCTGATTCAGAGTAGTAGTTGTAGGAGTAAAATCCTTAGAGGCATACGCGAAAATCCTAATTCCCTAATAAAAAATACATAGATAATAAGGATTTATCCGTTAGTATTGTATAGAAACCACTACTACTACTACTACCATGTGCCCTACCTCTCACATCAGAGTGCCTCTTTCGTCAGCGAAAGGGGCACTTTCTCCCTTCAGGTAAGCCACTTTGCACGACGCGGTTAAGGGTTAAAATACAAAGATGCCATGCGCGAGGAGCCCCATATTGAGCCGTCCATAATCCGGGCTATGATGATGTCAACAACATTCAGAGGCACGACAAACCATTCGTAAGTAGGGGTTGTCTCTAAGCTCAGCACTCATGGTGGTGTCCGGCCCATGCCCCGAAAGGAGTCGGGTTTCCGGTGGGAGCAACTCACGAAGCCGCTGCATGCTGTGCATGAGGTCGGAATAGCTGCCGCGTTCAAAGTCGGTACGGCCTACACTCATGCGGAACAGGGTGTCGCCCGTAAAGGCGACGGCCTCCTCCTTACAGTAAAAGACACAGCTGCCAGGCGTGTGGCCAGGGGTAGGAATGACGCTCAGCGTGTGCGTACCGAAACAAATGGTGTCGCCGCCCGTCAGGTAGGTGCCAACAGGGGGCTCCTGGTCCTGCAGCTGGAAGCCAAACATGCCTCGCGCCTGATCAGAGAGTTGCGTTATAAGAAACTCGTCGTCGGCACAAACCTCGGCTTTCAGCCCGTAGTGCTGGTAAATAGTAATGTTGCCAAAGCAATGATCCAGATGACCATGCGTGCACAGCAGGTGGACAGGCTTGAGCCGGGAAGTTTGTAGGTAGCTCACCACGGCCTGCCGCTCGGCGGGGTAGAAGGCTCCACAGTCAATGATGACTGCCTCAAGGCTGTCATCGCTGACGACGTACATGTTCTCCTGAATAGGGTTGACAATGAATTTCTTGATGTTAAGCTGGGACATAGATACAGTATTTTTCCTTGAACCACGATTCTTCAAACCATTGGCTGATGTCAGCCACCTCGACAATGCGGCGGTAAGGCTGAGTCTCGGCCTGCACGTCGCCCCCCTTCAAGCATATGACCCCGTTAGGCAGGGCGTTCTGTTGCTGACGGCTGATGTTTTTGCGTACAATCTTCATGAGGTCGGGTAGGGGCATGACGGCACGACTCACTACAAAGTCGTAAAGTCCGTGTTCCTCTTCACCCCTCAGGTGGACCGGTTGACAGTTCGTAAGGCCTATGGCTCGGCTCACCTCCTGGGCAACAAGAATCTTCTTGCCCGTACCGTCGATGAGCCTGAAGTTGCATTCAGGAAACATGATGGCCAGGGGAATGCCAGGGAAGCCGCCACCCGTACCAAAGTCGAGCACGCTGGTGGAGGGCTTGAAGTGAATGAGTCTGGCAATGGCCAGCGAGTGCAGCACGTGGTGTTCATAAAGATTATCAATATCCTTACGTGAAATGACGTTAATCTTGGCATTCCAGTCGTGGTATAAGTCATTGAGCTGACTGAACTGTAGTCTTTGCCGTTCCGAAAGCTGCGGGAAGTATTTTTCTATCAGTTCCATAGACAAAAGAGGGAAGAGAGTTATTTGCGAAGCAGCTCTTCCACTTCCGAGTAAGACACCGTGAGTTCAGTCTTACCGGCGCTGTAGGGAGCTATTTCGTAAGGGTTATAAATAAAGGTAAGCTCGTCAGAGCCCAGAATGAAGTTCTCAGAGGGGAACATCTGCATAGAGTACAGATAGTCCTTCTGCTTGAGTTCGTCGAGCGAGTGTGTGTCGGTTTGTTCCATCAGTTTTTCCATCAGCAGTTCGCTGAGTCGGTGTTCTGCACCTGGCACGAAGATGTCGGCCAACTGAAGCTGGCGGCCCGTACTGGCATCGAAGTTCATGACCAGCTGTTGCTGAATGCCGTGAGCACCTCCCTCAAAATAGTCGAGGTTGACCAGATAGACCACTACGCCGTTTTTGCCCGTTTGAGTCTGGGTGCTAACGTTGTAGTGGTACTCGTACCAGGCATGTTTCTCTGCATCGTGAGCATCCTCAGCATAAAGCGGAGCAAGATTGTGCTGATAGTCAACAGCATACTGCGTGGCAAAGGAGTCGGCTGCCTGCTGCATGGTGAGACCGCTCAGGTTGAACAGCCGCAGCTGGACGGCGTCGTTCACGCGGCGGGCCGCGCTGTCGCCCTTGGCCTCAAGGACTTCCAGCAGAACCTTACACGAAGGAGCGTCAGGTTCTTCTGCCAGGGCTACCTCTTTTTCTACACTCACTTTGCCAAACTCCATGCCGGCTGTCTCTCGGTTGCCACTACAGGCCGCGAGCAGCGCAACGAGCATCATGGCGGGGGGTATGAGTATTCTCTTCATTCTTCTCGTTTTATTGATTTTGGGCACAAAAATACAAAAAAACTATGAAACCTCAAAATAAATGATTACTTTTGCAGCCGCCTGCTTAATAAGGTAACTGGGCAGTACGCTTAAAGGTAATCTTCGCCGGCAGTTTTGACCACTTGCCGTTGCGTGGAACTTTAATCGTGCTGCCCTCTCCTTGTTGCAGAATGAGGGTAGAGTCGTTAGGTACTGTGAGCGTAGCCTCCAGGTCTTCGCTGCCATAGTCGTTGACAAACTGAACGGTGGCTCGCTTTTCGTTCTTCACCTCGGCGCTGATGATGAGCCAATAGAACCCGTTATGGCGTTTAGCCAGATAGCCGGGCAGCGGGCCAAAGAGGTCATGGTCGGGTATAGGCATGCTGTCGTAAAGGTTCAGGCGCATGTATATTTCCAGTTCTTCGTTGACAAAGTTTCCCTGAAAGCGCTTTACCTCCTGTTGCGCACTGGCGGTAAGGAAGAACAACAGACAGAGGGCCGTAAAAATGATGGTTCGCTTCATACTATAATATAAATAATGTGTAGTTGTCGGGGGGCAAAGATAGCAAATGTAAATCAATTATTTAAAGGTTTACATGAAAATAAGTTGGAAAACATACAAGATTTATGATTATTTTAAGTACCTTTGCACCCGTTATACGTACAACAATGGAAAAAAGATTGCTGAAACCAGACTATATCTTTGAGTCAAGCTGGGAAGTTTGCAACAAGGTAGGCGGCATTTATACCGTCCTTTCAACCCGAGCAAAGACATTACAGGATATGATGAAGGACAGGGTGATATTCATTGGCCCTGACTTTTGGAAAGAGAATGAAAGCCCATACTTCTCAGAAGACGAGGGGCTGCTTGCCGAGTGGAAAGCCCAGGCAAGCGTCGAGGGTCTTCACGTCAGAGTGGGGCGTTGGGCTATACCAGGAAGTCCGATTGCTATCTTAGTAGATTTTACTCCTTATTTTTCTCAGAAGAACGAGATTTACGGTTGGCTATGGGAACACTATGCCGTAGATAGCCTGCATGCGTACGGCGACTACGACGAAGCCTCCATGTTCTCGTATGCTGCTGCATTGGTGGTGGAGAGCTTCTATAAGTGGGCACTCGAAGGGGGAACCTTCGACCACTCGACGAGGATTATTTACCATGCCAACGAGTGGATGTGCGGCTTGGGTGCATTGTATGTGCGCTACCATCTGCCGCAGGTGGGCACCATCTTTACCACCCACGCCACGAGTATTGGCCGCTCTATCGCCGGTAATCAGAAGCCCCTCTACGACTACCTCTTTGCCTATAACGGCGACCAGATGGCCTGCGAGCTGAACATGCAGTCGAAACACTCCATCGAGAAGCAGACGGCCTGGAACGTTGACTGCTTCACCACCGTGAGCGACATTACGGCCAACGAGTGTAAGGAACTGCTGGACAAGCCCGTTGATGTGGTGCTGCCCAACGGTTTCGACAACAGCTTTGTACCTTCAGGAGCCACGTTCACACGTAAGCGCAAGGCTGCCCGCAAGCGTCTGCTCGACGTAGCTAACGCCTTGCTGGGCGAACAGCTTGACGACGAGACGCTGATAGTCTCGACCAGCGGCCGCTACGAGTTCCGCAACAAGGGCATCGATGTCTTTGTGGAAGCCATGAACCGGCTGCTGCGCGACCGTGACCTGAAGAAGAAGGTGGTGGCCTTTATCGAGGTTCCCGGTTGGGTAGGCGAGCCACGTAAGGACCTGCAGGACAGGCTGCAGAGCAAGAAGCAGTACGACACACCGCTGGAAGTGCCGCAGGTCACCCACTGGCTGCACGAAATGAGCCACGACAACGTGTTGGGCATGATGAAGTATTACGACATGCACAACCGCCGCGACGAGCAGGTGAAGGTCATCTTCCTGCCCTGCTACCTCGACGGAAAGGACGGCATACTGAACATGACCTACTACGACATCGTGCTGGGTAACGACCTCTGCATCTATCCCTCCTACTACGAACCGTGGGGCTATACGCCGTTAGAGGCTATTGCCTTCAAGGTGCCCTGCATTACTACCGACCTGGCAGGCTTCGGCCTCTGGGCCAACAGCGTGTTCGGCCACTATGGCGAGATAGAGGACGGTGTGAAGGTTATTCACCGTACGGACTACAACTACTCGGAGGTGGCCGACATCATCAAGGAGACGGTGGCCCGCTACTCTGGTTTCACGAAGAAGCAAGTCGATGCTGCCCGCAAGCAGGCTGAGGCTCTCTCGAAGAAAGCCCTGTGGAGTGAGTTCATCAAGTACTACGAGGAGGCCTACGACATTGCCTTGAGAAAGGCGGCCGAACGAACAATAACAGAAAGGTGAAAAGATAAAAACAAACTTTAATTAATAAGGTAATATGAAGATTAAAGCTGATTATGCGAACGCTCCTCAATGGAAGGAGCTGACGGTGAAATCCAGCCTTCCCGAAGAGCTGAAGTGCCTGGACGAGATTGCCCACAACATGTGGTGGGTGTGGAACTACGAGGCCCGCGACCTGTTTCGTGACCTGGACCCTGAGATCTACCACGATGTGAAGCATAACCCCGTTATGCTGTTAGAGCGTCTTAGCTTTGACCGCAAGGAAGAGATTTTGAAGGATAAGACCCTGATGAAGCGCATCAAGAGCGTTTACGACCTTTTCAAAAAGTACATGGGCGAGAAGCCCGACTCTAAGCGTCCCTCTGTAGCCTACTTCTGCATGGAGTACGGCATGCACTCGGCCCTGAAGATTTATTCAGGCGGTCTCGGCATGCTGGCTGGCGACTACGTCAAGGAGGCCAGCGACTCCAACGTCGATATGTGTGCCATTGGTTTCCTCTATCGCTTTGGCTACTTTACGCAGAGTCTCTCCATGGCCGGACAGCAGATTGCCAACTACGAGAGCCAGAACTTCGGCTCGCTGCCCATCGTGCGCGAGCTTGACAAGGACGGCAATCCGCTCGTGGTTGACGTGCCCTACACGAACTATCAGGTGCACGCCTGCGTTTGGCGCGTCAACGTTGGACGTGTCAAGCTCTACCTGTTAGATACCGATAACGAGATGAACTCAGACTTCGACAAGCCCATTACCCACTCACTCTATGGCGGCGACTGGGAGAACCGCCTGAAGCAGGAGATTCTGCTCGGTATCGGTGGTATGCTGCTGCTGAAGAAACTGGGTATCAAGAAGGACATCTACCACTGCAACGAGGGTCACGCCGCACTCTGCAACCTGCAGCGCCTGTGCGACTACATTGACGAGGGCCTGACGTTCAACCAGGCTCTTGAGCTGGTACGCGCCTCCTCGCTCTACACCGTCCACACGCCCGTTCCTGCCGGTCACGACTACTTTGACGAAGGACTCTTCGGCAAGTACATGGGTTCCTACCCGCAGAAGCTGGGCATTACGTGGGACGAGTTCATAGGCATGGGCCGCACTAACCCCGACGACCACGGCGAGAAGTTCTGCATGTCAACCTTCGCCTGCAACACCTGTCAGGAGGTCAACGGTGTATCGAAGCTGCACGGATGGGTCAGCCAGCAGATGTTTGCCCCCATCTGGAATGGCTACTACCCCGAGGAGAACCACGTGGGCTACGTCACCAACGGTGTTCACTTCCCCACTTGGGCCGCTACTGAGTGGCGTCGGGTCTATGAAAAGTACTTCGATGCAAACTTCATGAAGGACCAGTCGAACCAGAACATCTGGGAGGGCATCTATAACTGTCCCGATGAAGAGATCTGGTCAACACGTATGACGCTGAAGCAGAAGCTCTTCGACTACATCAAGGAGCAGTTCCGTGAGACCTGGCTGCGCAACCAGGGTGACCCCTCGCGCGTAGTACTTCTGCTGGAGAAGATGAACCCCAACGCCTTGGTCATTGGCTTCTGCCGCCGCTTTGCTACCTACAAGCGTGCCCACCTGCTGTTTACCGACCTGGAGCGTCTCTCCAAGATTGTCAACGATCCTGAGCATCCCGTCATGTTCCTCTTTGCCGGTAAGGCTCACCCCGCCGACGGAGCCGGTCAGGGTCTCATTCAGAAGATATACGAAATATCGCAGCGTCCGGAGTTCCTGGGTAAGATTATCTTCCTCGAGGACTACGACTTCCTGCTGGCTCGCCGTCTGGTGAGCGGTGTCGATATCTGGATGAACACCCCGACACGTCCGCTCGAGGCTTCAGGTACGAGTGGCGAGAAGGCCGAGATGAATGGCGTGGTCAACCTCTCGGTGAAGGACGGCTGGTGGCTTGAGGGCTACCGCGAGGGTGCCGGTTGGGCACTTACCGAGAAGCGCACCTACCAGAATCAGGGTTATCAGGACCAGCTTGATGCAGCCACCATCTACTCGCTCTTGGAGAACGAGATTGTTCCGCTCTACTACGATAAGGACAAGAAGGGACTGTCAAAGGGTTGGATCAAGGTCATCAAGAACTCCATTGCCCAGATAGCTCCTCACTACACCATGAAGCGTCAGCTCGACGACTACTACTCGAAGTTCTACGAGAAGGAGGCCAAGCGCTTCAAGGAAATCTCGAAGGACAACTACCGCCTGGCCAAGGACATTGCCCAGTGGAAGGAAGCCGTGGCCGAGCGCTGGGACGCCATCAGCGTGGTGAGCGCCGAGTGGGACTTCCCTACAACGGGCTGCGAGGCTGGTCAGAAGTACCGCATCAAGTTCGTCATCAACGAGCAGGGCCTCGACGATGCCGTAGGTCTGGAGAAGGTCAACGTCTATCACGACAAGAACGGTGAGGAGCGCATCTACAGCATTGAGCCGCTGAAGATGACGGGCCACGAAGGCAACAACTACACGTTCGAAGCAGAGCTCGCTCCGCAGCGCTTCGGCCAGTACAAGTCGGCCATCCGCATGTATCCGAAGAACAAGAACCTGCCTCACCGTCAGGACTTCTGCTACGTGAAGTGGCTGGAGCTACCCGCCTAACCGTGTAAGCTGGCTGCATAGGAAAACAAAAGAGCGCCTGGAGGTTTCCCCTTCAGGCGCTCTTCTTTTCGTATTAGGACTTGAGCATGATATGCTCAAGCACTTGACATGGTTACTGCAGGCGCTCCTTGAGGAGGGGCTCCAGCTTGTCGGCCATGATGCTGCTGCTCACGATGCGGCCCTGCTGGTCAACCACCACCATGTGGGGAATGGCCTTTACGCCGAAAGCCTTGGCTATCTGGTTGTTCCAGCCCTTCAGGTCGGACATCTGGAGCCATGTCATACCCAGTTCCTGGACAGCGGCAGCCCAGCTGTCACCGTCCTCGTCGAGCGAAATACCCACAATGCCCAGGCCTTTGTCCTTGTAGCTCTCGTAGAGCTTCACGACGTGGGGCATGGCCTGCCGGCAGGGGCCGCACCAGGAAGCCCAGAAGTCGAGCACGGTCAGCTTGTGCTGACGGACTTCGTCCAAGAGGCTCACCTCCTTGCCCTCCAGGTTCTTCTGGCGGAAGTCCTTGATGGTGGCTCCTTCGGCCGTGTCCTGCAGCAGGTTCAGCTGCTCCTTGAGCTGCTTGACGGGCTGACGCTGGCTCATGGCCTCAGGCAGCATGCCTACGAGTTCCTTGACTTGTTCCGGCTCCAGAAGTCCGTCGCTGTAGAACGTGGTGATGAAGTAGCCAAACTCGTTGCTGATGTTCTTCTTGCCTTGTTCGAAGATGAACTGCCGAAACTTGTTCATCACGCCTTCCACTTCGCCCTGCAACTTGGCGGCCTGTGCCTCGTCGGTGGCAGTGTACATCTGCATGGCCAGCTGGTTCATGCGCTTGCTCATGACAGCCATAGAGTCGTTGACTACCTGCCACTGCTGGTTACAGAGCGTACCCTCGACGCGGGCTTTCTCCATGTCCTTGGGCAGGGTGAGGCGAATGTTGCCCGGTTCGATGAAGAACGGCATGGCCAGTTCGGGGTTAGTGGCTGAGTAGAGCAGACAGAAGAAGGTGGAGTCAGTCTGGCCGCTCAGGGTGAACTTGCCGTCCTTGATCACGATGGTGTCGCTGGGCGTCATGGCTGTCAGGTCGGTGGTCAGGAAGAGCGTGTCGCCGTCGGCCAGGGCCTCGCCCGTGCCTTCTATCTTGTAGCCCCGCTGTTCGCACGAGGCCAGCAGGGCCAGCGCCACAGCCGAGCCTGCAAGGAGTTGCACTGTCTTCATTGTCGGTCAGATAAGATACTGATTCGAAATGCTCTTGTTCTCTATGACCAGGCGTATGGTCTCGGCAAAGAGGTCGGCCACGCTGAGCTGCTTCACCTTGGCACAGCGGTGCGAGTAGGGTATGGAGTCGGTGAAGACCATCTCTTCGAGTGCCGAGTTCTGCACGCGGTCGCTGGCGGGTCCGCTCATGACGCAGTGTGACGCACAGGCCCTGATGGTCTTGGCTCCGGCTGCCTTCATGATGTCGGCTGCCTTCGTGATGGTTCCGGCCGTATCGACCATGTCGTCAATGATGACCACGTTCTTGCCCTCCACGTCGCCAATAATCTGCATGGACTCCACCACGTTGGCCCGTGCGCGCGTCTTGTTGCACAGCACGAGGGGAACACCCAGGTACTTGGCGTAGGTGTTGGCACGCTTGGAGCCGCCTACGTCGGGCGATGCAATGCACATGTCGGGCAGGTTCAGGCTCTTCAGGTAGGGCAGGATGACGTTCGATGCATACAGGTGGTCAACGGGTACGTTGAAGAATCCCTGTATCTGGTCGGCATGCAGGTCCATGGTGATGACGCGGGTCACTCCGGCAGCTGACAGCAGGTCGGCCACCAGCTTGGCACCGATGGAGACGCGGGGCTTGTCCTTGCGGTCCTGACGCGCCCAGCCGAAGTAGGGAATGACGGCGTTGATGGTTCGCGCCGAGGCCCGCTTGGCAGCGTCAATCATGAGCAGCAGCTCCATGAGGTTGTCACTGTTGGGGAAAGTGCTTTGCACCAGAAACACGTCGCGTCCACGAATGGACTCTTCGTAACTGACGGCGAACTCACCGTCAGAAAACTTCGTCATCTGCAGCTGTCCCAAGGGACAACCCAGACTTTGGCAGATTTTCTCTGCGAGGTATCTCGTGGCCGTGCCCGAGAAGACCATGTACGAATGCAAGCCCCCTAAGTTAGGGGGTTGGGGGTCTGAGCGACCGACCTCAATAACGTTTGTTTCTACCATTGCTTGATTGTTTATATATTAAGTATGTTTACTTTTAAAACTTGAGCTTGTTCAGCCCCCCATCCCCCTAACTTAGGGGGCTTTGGGGCTACGACACCGCCTTGTGCAACTTCCGGAAGTGGGCTATCAGTTCCTTGAAGTCGGTCTGGCTGTGAATGTTGAAGCGGTTCCACAGGTCGCCGCATATCACCACACCGCCGAAGCCGTAGTCCTTGGCTTTGCGCACGTTGTCGATGTTCATGCCGCCCAGGGCATAGACGTTACGGTCAATGAGCCCCTGACGTGAAGCCGAGCGCAGCTCGTCGTCGGTAAACGACTGACGGTCAAGCGGATTGGTCTGACTGTCAAAGATGTTCTGAAGAAACACGTAGTCAGAATTGCGCTTGGCCTCCTTCAGGTCTTCCAGTTTCCGACACGTGCGGCTCACCTTGCCCTTGTAGCCCTGCGGAACGTCGTCGGTCACTTGGTCCAGGTGGATGCCCCGCAGCCGGAACTCCTCCTTCAGGTAGAAGTGGTCGTGTACGGTGATGCACTTGTAGTACTCTTCCGGCAGCAGCGTCAGCAACCGTTCGGAGTACATGGGCTCTGACCCCGGCTTGTAAAGATGCAGGTTTTCCAGGCCTTCTTCAAAGAGAGAGGCCAGAATCTTGTCTTCTTCCACGAAAAACGTGGACTTGGTCATTACGATTAGTTTCATCTGCCATTCTTCTTTTCTAAGTGCAAACTTACGAAAACTTTTCCATATAACGCGCACTTCGCCCTCCTTTTTCACGTCTTTTATCTTTTTTCTTGACATACCTTGGCAGAGAAGTGCCGTTTCTCTGCCGGAGAAGTGCCGTTTCTCTCCAAGAGAAGTGCCGTTTCTCTGCCAGAGAAGTGCCGGTTCTCTGCCAGAGAAGTGCCGGTTCTCTCCAGGAGATTCGGCGGGTAAATTTACGAGGTGACGAGGTGCGAGGTGCGAGCTACGAGGTAACTTTGTGCCCAATGGCTATTCTCGCACCTCGTACCTCGTACCTCGCACCTCGAAATAAACTGACGGTTATCAGCGGTTGTTCTTCAGGCTGTCGCGCCGGTGAATGCCGAAGAGGTCGGGCAGCGAGGAGAAGTCTTTCTTCAAGATGAAGCCCAGGCCCTGCGTGTTCAGGCTGGAGCGGGTGAAGTATCGGTCGTTGGTCTGGTTGTACATCTTGATGGCTATTGAGCCGTTGGGCGTCAGCAGGTAGCGCACGTCGAAGTCGCCGATGAAGGAGGGCGTGGCCGACGTGGTGCGGTCGCGGTAGCCAAACTGTCCGTTGATGAGCAGGCGGTTGTTGAGCAGGCGTCCGGAGATGAGCCCTTCGTACTCGGCATTGTTCCAGCCTTCGTCGCCCGTCGAAATGTTGGCACCGAAGTTCCAGTTGTTGTTGTTGACGACGTTCTTCAGCAGCGAGTTAATCTGGCTCGACAGCGTGCCGCTGAGCAGGCTCTGCATGGCCAGCGAGGTCTGGCTCTGCTGGGTCTGTCCCTCGGCCGTGGCGTTGTTGCCGGTTTGGGGGTAGAAGCGCCCAATGCCCAGGAGGTAGAGCACCTGCTGGTTCATTTCCTGCTGGCCGTTGATGACGGAGCGAATCATCTGCTGCTCGTCGGCGCTGACGGTTGGCATGGCCAGGTCGAACTCCACATGGGGCGTGTTGGCCACGCCGCTGATGTTCATCAGGCAGTTTACGCGCACGGTGTTGTTGGAGAAGGAGCGCCCCACGTTGAGGTCGCTGAGGCTCACGCCGTTGACGGTGGTCTGAGCCTGCAGGTTGAGTTGTGCGTCGAAGGGTGCTCCGCCAAAGACAATGGTGCCGCCCTGCTGGAAGTTGAAGTTCTTCTTGATAAGTTCCTGTATGGTAATGTTGTACGTTCCCTGGCTTACAGTGTAGGTTCCGAATATCTGCATGCTGCCTTTGTTATAGTAGTTGGCGCGGAAGGCTCCGCTGCCGTTGAGCGTGATGTAGTCACCCGTCTTGCTGTCCATGAGCAGGCGGATGGTGGCATCGGGGGTACAGTTGACGAGGAAGTTCAGAATGATGTCGGACGGCGCAGCCACGGCCCCGGCCCCCCCTTCGTTCCCTGAGGGGGACACATTACCGTGCTGGCGGACATTCGTGCCCCCCTCGGGGGACGAAAGGGGGGCCTCCCACTCTATAAACTCCTGATTCGTTATGGCGTCGGGCGTACTGACGTTATAGACGAATACCGTCCCGGGCTGGGGCGTGGCGTCGATGTCGAAGGTGATGCGGCCCGGTCGTCCCTGAATGGCCACGCTGCCGGAGCCGTAGATGGTGCCGTAGAACGTGTCGTCGCCGAAGTCGTGGAAGTCGTAGGCCAGGAAGTTCTCTGCCTCGACGTTGATGTCGAAGGTCATCCGGGTCAGGTGGCGGTGGTGCAGATAGCCGTTCACCAGGGCCGTGTGGCCGTCGCGGTCGTAGGCTGTCATGTTGTGCAGCTCGATGTCGTCGGGTATGAAGTTGATGGTGTCGCGCCTGAGGGTGTAAGTGCAGTTCAGCTGGCGCACGTTCAGCTCTGCGTCGGCCACGAGCTGTCCCGTCATGTTGATGTCGTTGAGCGGCCCGTAGAGTCTGACCGCCCCGTCGGCCTTGCCCACTACGCGGTCAGCAAAGGAGTGCAGAAAGCTGTGGGCAAAGTCTATCGGCGTGCCCGTAGCCTGCATGTCGAGGTCAATGTAGCCCACGCCGTTCGGGTCGATGTAGCCGCTGACGAGCGTGAAGGCCGTCGGGCTGCTGGTGACGATGGCGTTCAGGTCTATCGTCTTCTTCTGGTTGTCCCACGCAGCCTTCACGTCGAGCACGCCCATGTCTCCGTGCTCGAAGGTGAAGTCGCTGACGTTCAGGTGGGCATTAGCCACAGGGTTGTCGAAGAGCGACGTCACGGTGGCCACACCGGTAGCCTTGCCGCCAAAATCGACTGAATGGAAGTTGACCAGGTCAAGCACGTACTCTACATCGACCCCCAGCAGATCGACGCTGATGGTGTCGGCTGGCGAACGCGAGGCGCGCCCGTCGATGGTGATGTGCTGCTGGCCGTGCTCAATGGCGAAGTGGTCGATGCTGATGTCGTTAGCGGCATAGACAATCTCGGCGGGTGCTACCTGCCAGGCAGCATCGCGCATGACGATTTCTGAAGGCAGAATGTTGATGATGCTCCGGCGCGTGCCGTCGGCTGCCTCCACAAACTGGCTCTGGGTGAACAGCGTGCCGCTCATGTGCTGCTGACTGTTGTGGTTGTCCCACGCGAGCGAGGCCTTCAGCCGGTTGTCGGCAGCCCCGGAGCGCAGGGCCAGCGTCAGCGGTATGCCGTTGTCCATGTGCTTCACTAAGTCAGCGGCACAGCGCAGCGTGTCGCCCTGTGTGCCCAGATGGAGCGCCAGGTTGCTGTACTTGCCCTCGTTGTAGGTAAAGGCCGGACAGCTCGACATCATGCTGAGCGTCTGCTGCCCGTCGTTGATGTAGCCGCTGAGCAGCAGGGGCTCGTCGAGACTGAGGGGTATGCCGAACAGCTGCTGGAGCCAGTCGGAGCGTAGCAGCTCCAGCTGGAAGTTGAAGTCGTTGTCGGTAGGCTTGAGGGGCGGCAGGCCGGGCAGCGTGGAAAGGTGGCTCCCCACGATGTTGGCGGTGCTCTGCGCCAGGGTGGAATAATCGAAGGTTCCCTTCAGCATGGCGGTGGCGAAGTCGCTCTTCAGGGCCAGGAAGTGGCGCTGCTCGTCGTCGTAGCCGCTGACGAGGCTCAGCTTCTTCAGCCTGTAGGAGCGGTCAGAGGACAGCATGGTGAAATGATTCAGTTCGACACTGCCCACGGCATCGTTCACGTTGGTGGCAGTGAAGTGGGCTGACAGGTCGGCGGCAAACGAGGCGTCGGGCCACTTGCTCGTCAGGTTCAGTGTCGCAGGGTGGAAGTCGGCCACCCGGGCTGACAGGTCGAGTGAAGAGTCCTGCCACGAGCCCTCGGCCGTGAGCCTGATGTTGGGGTCGTCCACAGTGAGCGTACCGCTCAGGTGCTTGTCGGCGTAGGAGGCAGCCAGGTCTATGTGCTGATACTCGTAACCATTGTAGGCAAAGCGGCTCAGCGTGCCTTCGGCGTTAACGCCAGGCTTGCCGCCCTTGGGCCAGTAGCCGTCAAAGTCGAGACTCATGGCCGCTACGCCAAACCTTTCGTCGGCCAACAGCTTGTCCAGTTGCAGACTGCTGCTTTCTACGTGGCCGCTGAAGTTCTGCTGCTGGTCCATGTCGAGTTGCAGGTCAACGTCGCCAACGGCTGCCGACAACTGCACGTTGCCACTGACGCCGCTGCCTATGCCCTCAGCTTCGCCCGACAGGCTGACGTTGCCCAGACGCAGCAACGCGTCGGGCAGGGAGAACTGTCGCCCAAGCAGGGCCAGGTGGCCCTCGGTAAGCAGCAGGCGGTCCAGCTTCAGTTGCCAGACGGGTGTCTGGTCCCAGCGGTGAATGAAGCCGTTGGCAGCCAGCCGGAAGCTGCCTTCCTCGTCGCTGGCAGAGAGGCTGTGCAGGTTGATGCTGTTGGCCGTTCCGCTGAAGGAAACGGCCAGCTTGAGGTCTTTAGGCAATTCTTTTACGACGGGGTGTAAACTCGTTAGGTCAGAAGAGGTTATGCGCGACTCCTCAATGGTTCCGCGATAGGCCAGCGACTCCTTCAGGAGAGTGCCGTCCTCAATGCGGTAAGTAGCCGTCACGTCGCCTAAGGTGAGTTTAGAGTCGGGCAGCTGGAGTTGGAAGTCGCGGAGTATGGCCTGGCGCAGCGAGCCCTCAATGTGGAGGCTAAGCTGCTTGACCTGCAGGCCTGACTGTTCGCGGAAGGAGAGCTTCTTGATGTTCAGGTTGAGCGAGTCGTCACGCAGTGCCTTGAGCACCAGGTGGGCGCTGATGTCGCTGACGTTCAGGTGGCGCGGGTTGAGCTGGCCGTCAGTAGGAGCCGCGTCGCGCTGGTCGTAGCTCAGGCTGCTGTGGCGCATGATGAGCGAGTTGATGCGCAGGTCGAGCGGGGTGTGACTGGTCGTGTCGCGCGAGGCCAGAGAGTCGAGCGCAAACTGGTAGTTGCCGACGGCTGTGGCGCTGTCCTTATAGAGCTTGATGTGGGTACCGAAGAGCTGAGCAGTAGAGATGGAGACGCGCCCTTCGGTAAGAGGCAGCAAGTCCACCTTGGCCGAGAGGCGCGAAGCCCTGAGCAGTTCCTCCTGCTGCTGGTCAAGAATGACCACGTCGTCAAGGATGATGCGGTTCAGAAAGCCTACGTCAACTCGGCCCACGCTAACTCTCGTACCCAGTTTTTCTGACAGCACCTTAGCCACTTGCCAGCCAAGAAACTGTTGAAACTGCGTAGCGTGAGTCAGCACAGTCAGGAGCAGGAAGAGGCCCAACAAGGACCACAATACTCCGCTAATTATCTTCTTGTATTTCTTGATACGCTTAAATTTTGAGGCAAAATTAATCAATTTTCTCGGTTCATAAGCAAGTTTTTGCCTGTTTTTCTTTTTAATATACATATTTTTATGTAATTTTGCGCCCGCAACACAAGATGCATCTATCAAATATTCAACAATATGGCAAATGTAATCAAGTTACGGAAAGGCTTGGACATTGAGCTGAAAGGCAAGGCAGAGGAGACAAAAATCCAGCTGAAGTCGAACGGGAAATACGCATTGGTGCCCGATGATTTCGAAGGAGTTGTCCCCAAAGTAGTAGTCAAGGAAGGCGATAAAGTCCTGGCCGGCGACGCTTTGTTCGTCAACAAGAACTACCCGAGCGTTAAGTTTGCCTCGCCCGTCAGCGGTACAGTGACTGCTGTGGAGCGCGGTGAACGCAGAAAAGTGCTCAGCATACGGGTAGATGCTGATGC
>ODAJ014789127.1_pt1 | contig 28876 bp, 21 predicted proteins | sample 1539241 | NCBI WGS metagenome assembly ODAJ01 (sample SAMN02144231, study PRJEB22623) | gut metagenome | biome: sheep rumen | host: Ovis aries | place: New Zealand
CCATTCAGCACCCCCATTCGCAGCCGCTGCGCGGCTCGCTCATGTGGCGGGTCAGAGGCGCTTCGCGCCTTGCCCGCCCCGGAAAAGAGAACCGCTTTTGGTCGGAACGTAAACGTCCCGACCTGCAAGACGGTCTCTTTCCCGGGGTGCTGAATAGTTACAAATTATGTAAGAAGCCCGCCTCACGGCAGGCTTCTCTGTCTTTTCGCTTCGTACATTAAGATTCCGGCGGCCATGGCGGCGTTTAAGGACTCGACCTGCCCGGACATCGGAATTTTCATGAGGACGTCCGCCTTATCCGAGAGCTCATCGGTGAGGCCGCGCCCTTCATTTCCGATAAAAAACGCCGTGCCTTTCCGACAGGCGGCATCCGTGTAGCTCCGGTCGCCCTTAAGGTGGGCCGCATAGGTCGTAACGCCGTTTTCGCGGAACCGCAGGAGCAGTTTATCCACATCATCCACATAGAAATGCGGCACCCTGAAGATCGAACCCATGGTGGAGCGGACCGTCTTCGGGTTGGTGAAATCGACCGAGCCCTCCGTGAGGAAGACCGCGGTCACGCCCGCTGCCTCCGCGGTCCGAAGGATCGTGCCGGCGTTGCCCGGATCCTGCAGATTCTCGAGGAGCAGGTAGAGCGGGGAGGGCACGGCCAGCACCTTCTCCATGTCAAAGGAGGTCTTCTTCATGACCGTGAGGATCCCCTGGGGGGTCTTCGTGTCGGAGAGCGAGGCAAAGCGCTTCTCGTCGAGATCGGCTATGAGGCCGGCTTCCTTCGGCAGGGCTTTAAGCTCCGCCTCGTGCTCCTTCGCATAGGTCTTCGTCGTGACCACGCAGACGATATCCTCCCGCGGGGCCTCCAGAAACAGCTTTCTTCCTTCCGTCACAAAAAGGCCCTGCTCATCGCGGGCCTTTTTCATTTTCACAAGGTTTTTTATGTCCTTCAGTGAGATAAGCAATTATGCCTCCCTGCCGTCCGCAAGCGCTTCCGACTTGTAGTAGTTGTGGGACAGCGAGCGGGCGATCTCGATCTGGTACTCGTCGATGCTCTTGGTCATGGCCAGACCTTCGTTGATGTCGTAGTCGCGGAACGCACCGTTCGAGTAGGCAACGACGCGCTTGGTCTTGCCCTGAGCCAGAAGGTCAACCGCGATGCAGCCCATCGTGGACGCATAGACACGGTCCTTGCAGGTCGGGCTGCCGCCGCGCTGCATGTAGCCGAGGATCGTTGCGCGGGTCTCGATGCCGGTCGCGGCCTCGATACGTCTCGCCATGGATGCGGAGTGGCCGACTCCCTCGGCGTTGATAATGATGTGGTGGGTCTTGCCGCGGCGCTTGTTGTCGATGATGTTGTCAATCAGCTTCTGCTCATCGTAGTCATACTTCTCCGGAAGAATGATGTCCTCGGCGCCGTTCGCGATGCCGCACCAGAGAGCGATGTAGCCGGCAGCGCGGCCCATGACCTCGATGATCGAGCATCTCTCGTGGGAGGAGGATGTGTCGCGGACCTTGTCGATCGCTTCCATCGCGGTGTTGACCGCGGTGTCAAAGCCGATCGTGTACTCGGTGCAGGCGATGTCAAGGTCGATCGTGCCCGGAACGCCGATGACGTTGATGCCCTCGTTGGCCAGCTTCTCCGCGCCGCGGTAGGAGCCGTCGCCGCCGATGACGACCAGGCCTTCGATACCGTACTTGTGGCAGACTTCTACGGCGCGGGCGATGCCTTCCGGCGTGCGCATTTCCTTGCAGCGCGCGGTCTTGAGGATCGTACCGCCCTTCTCAATCGTGTCGGAGACGTCGCCGGCACGCATTTCCTTGATATCCTCTTCCATAAGGCCGGTGTAGCCTCTGTAGATGCCGTATACCTTCATGCCCTTTGAGAGACCGTGACGGACTACGGCACGAATGGCGGCATTCATGCCAGGAGCATCTCCGCCGCTCGTAAGGACGCCGATAGTTTTGATTTTCGTTGTCTCAGCCATTTTTTGACCTCCCGGTTTTTCTATTTTTTACAAATTATACGCAGAATTTTCACATATAGATGTGCATGTTTACCTTTCCATTCTAAATCATCCGGCGTTTTTTTTCAACACATTTATCTTTTGGAAATACGGATTTTTACATTTTCCGCCCCGAGAAGGTTCTTAAAGAGGAGCGGGACATTTTCTCCGAGCCCGATCGTCCGGTTCACCGTCTCCTCCCGGTAGGTTTTTCCCTTCCTGATGAAAATGAAAACCCTGTCGGACCCCGGGTCCGCCGTCTCGAGCACCTCTCTGATCTCCCGTTCCTTCTCCTTAAAGTCCTCCATGTCCGGAAATGCCAGCCATATCTCCCGCGGCACCTCGGTAAACAGGGTCACCTTGTCCGCGATCAGCTTGCTCGCCCGCTCGTCCTCGGCGGATACCCGCCCTTCGATGAGCACTTTCCTGTCGACCTCGAGCTTGTCCCGGTATTTCTCAAAGGGCTTCGGGAAGACAAGGACTTCCACCGACCCCATAAGGTCCTCGACGGTGACGAAGGCCATGGTCTGGTTGTTCTTCGTGTACTTGAGGGTCTTATCGGCGATGATGCCGCCGACGGTCACCCACTTGCCGTTCTCCGCCTTCGCCTCGCCCGTCTCCTCATCCGGCACAAAGTCCGAGGAGAAGGCTGTGCAGCGTGTCTTGATGATCTCCTGATACTCCTCCAGCGGGTGGCCGGATAGGTAGACGCCCAGGACCTCCTTCTCGAAGGCCAGCAGTTCTTCCCTGGAGAACTCGCCGACCGGCGGCAGGGAGATCTCATAGGCCTTCTTCATCTCGGGGTCCATGAAATCAAACAGGTTCATCTGGCCCGTCATGCTCTCCTTCATCTCCGCCGCCACGGAATCGATGACCCTCGAGTAGACCTGCAGCAGCTGCTTGCGGGTCCCGGGGATCTCGTCCATCGCGCCGGCCCGGATCAGGTTCTCGACGGCCCTCTTGTTCATGTCCTTCCCGTAGGTCCGCTCGATAAAGTCGCGGATCGAGCCGTAGGGACCGTTTTTCCTGCGCTCGGAGACGATCATGTCGATGACGCCGCGGCCGATCGACTTGATCGCGTACATGCCGTAGCGGATCGCGCCCTCCTCCGTCGTGAACGGCCCGTCGCCGTTGTTGACCGAAGGCGGGAGGATGCGGATGTTCATTTCCCGGCAGTGCTGGATGTACTCCGTGCACTTCTCGGGATGGTCGATGACCGAGGTCATGAGCGCGGCCATGAACTCCACCGGGTGGTAATATTTAAGGTAGGCGGTCTGGATTGACACGACCGCGTAGGCCGCCGCGTGGGATTTGTTGAACGCGTAGTTCGCGAAGTCCGTCATCTCGTCGAAGATGCGGTTTGCGACCTGCTCGGACACCCCGTTTGCGAGGCACCCGGGAACGCCTTCCTCCTCGTTTCCGTAGACGAAGTTTTTGCGCTCCTTCTCCATGACGGAGGCCTTCTTCTTGGACATGGCGCGGCGGACGAGGTCCGAGCGGCCCATGCTGTAGCCCGCAAGGTCCCGCACGATCTGCATGACCTGCTCCTGGTAGACGATGCAGCCGTAGGTCGGCTCAAGGATCGGCCGGACCATCTCGCAGTCGTAGGTGACCGTCTCCGGGTGCTCCTTGCCGCGGATGTATTTCGGAATGAAATCCATCGGGCCCGGGCGGTAGAGCGCGATGCCCGCGATGATATCCTCGATCGTCCTCGGTTTCAGCTGCTTCATGAAGGATTTCATGCCGGCGGATTCGAGCTGGAAGACGCCTTCGCATTTTCCCTTGCCGATCATGTCCATGACGCCCGGGTCGTTGTAGTCAATGTGGCGGATATCGAGGCGGTCCGGCTTTCCCTCCGCCTCATAGCGGCGGTTGACCAGCATCTCCGCGTCCTGGATGACGGTCAGGGTCCTAAGGCCCAGGAAATCCATCTTGAGAAGCCCCAGCTCCTCCAGCGTCGTCATCGTGTACTGGGTCGTGACAGACCCGTCCTGGGATCTCGCCAGCGGGACATACTCTTCCACCGGCAGGCGGGAAATGACAACCCCGGCCGCATGCATGGACGTATTCCTGGGCAGCCCCTCAAGGCGCCTTGCCATGTCAATTAAAAAATGAACCTTCTCATCCTCGTCGTACTTCTTTTTAAGGTCCGGGTTCATCGAGAGGGCCTTGTCGAGCGTGATGTTGAGCTCCTTCGGGACCATCTTTGCGATGGCGTCCGCCTCGCTGTAGGGGAAATCCAGAACGCGGGCAACGTCCCGTATGACGCCTCTCGCCGCCATCGTGCCGAAGGTTACGATCTGCACGACGCGGTCGCGCCCGTATTTTTCGACGACGTAGTCGATGACCTCCTGCCGGCGCTCGAAGCCGAAGTCCATGTCGATATCGGGCATGGTCACGCGCTCGGGGTTAAGGAAGCGCTCGAAGATGAGGCTGTATTTCATCGGGTCAAGGTCGGTGATCCCGAGGGAGTAGGCGACGATCGAGCCCGCCGCGGAGCCTCGGCCCGGACCGACCGCGATCCCGTGGTCCTTGGCAAATTTGACATAGTCCCAGACGATGAGGAAGTAATCGACAAACCCCATGCCTTTGATCGTGTCGAGCTCATACTGAAGGCGCGAGCGGTGCTCTTCCGTCACGACCTCGTAGTTGCGGCGAAGGCCCTCCTCGCAGAGCATCGTGAGGTATTCCAGCGCGGTATAGCCCGCCGGCACCGGATACTCGGGGAGCTTGCGCTCGCCGAAGGTGATGGTCACATGGCAGCGCTCGGCGATCTTCTCCGTGTTTCTGACCGCCTCCGGCACAAATCGGAAGAGCTGCGCCATCTCCTCGGGGGATTTCACATAGTACTGTCCGCCCTCGTAGCGCAGTCTGTCCTCGTCGGACACCTTCTTGCCGGTCTGCAGGCAGAGGAGGATATCGTGGGGCTCCACGTCCTCCTTGTAGGTGTAGTGGCAGTCGTTCGTGCAGACGAGCGGGAAGCCTTCCTCCTCGTGCATCCGGACCAGCTGCCGGTTCACGTGCTTCTGCTCCGCGATACCGTGGTCCTGCAGCTCGAGGAAGAAATTGTTCTCCCCGAAAATGTCCCGGTACTCAAAGGCCGCCCTCTTCGCTCCTTCGTAGTCCCCGCGCGTGATCGCCTTGGGGATCTCGCCCGCAAGGCAGGCCGAGAGGCAGATGAGCCCCTTGTGGTATTTCCTTAAAATCTCCTTGTCCACCCGGGGCTTGTAGTAGAAGCCGTCGACGAAGCCGGCGGAGACGATCTTCACAAGGTTCGCGTAGCCCTCGTTCGTCTCGGCGAGCAGGACAAGGTGGTAGTAGCGCTCTTCATTTTTGCCGCCTTCACCTCTGTCAAAGCGGCTCTTCGGCGCGACATAGACCTCACAGCCCAGGATCGGGTTGATGCCGGCCGCCGTCGCTTCCTTATAAAAATCAATGCAGCCGTACATGACCCCGTGATCCGTGATCGCCGCGGCCGTCATCCCGAGCTTTTTCACCTGGGCAACATATTCTTTTATTTTATTGGAGCCGTCCAGAAGCGAATACTCCGTGTGGACGTGGAGATGGGTAAAAGGCATGTCATTCATCCCCTTCGGTGGTAGAGAACTGGTAGCGCATCGCCGCTGCGGCAAGAATAAATCCTAAAACCAGCACGATGATCGTCTCCGTGCGGGAAGATTCGATGGTCGCCACGCGTGCGAGCACCTCCGTGATCAGGATATCGCTGAGCGCAAGCCCGCCTGCGGCGGAGGAGGCGGCGATGATGCACACCTTTCCGAGCCAGGCGGAGAGGCCGCCGAGGAGGAGACCCGCGCCGAGCGCGATCCATCTCGTGTACTCCCCGGAATAGAAGACCGGCAGGATGATGAGCGCCAGGTTGTAGCCGGCCGCCGCAAAGACCACGAACAGTCCGAACTTATAGATGAGACCCACGACGACGGCCAGGAGGACCGCCAGAACCAGGGAAATGATGACGATCATCTTGTCGTCAAAATCGAGGCGGATCGCGAGGCTGCCGCCAAGGACAAGCCCGATGACAAAGCCGGCCGCCGCAAGCAGGAAACGGATCAGCTTGTAGCCGAAAAACGTAAAGAGAAGCGCGAGCAGGATGCCGAGTCCGATTCCCACAAGCCCGAACATGGTAAACTGGGGAAACAGCTCCTCAAGCGCTCCCAGGTATCTCTCCGCAAAATTGATGCCCTTCTCCACCTGCATTTCCATCTGCATCTGCCTCACTCCTTTCCGGATCCTCAGATCTCTCTGATCGAATCCTCCTCAATGACAATCTTTCTCTCCTTGTAGAGCTTTCCGACCGCCCGCTTAAACGCAGCCTTGGAGAGCCCGAAAACCTCCCGGATCTTCTCCGGGTCCGCCTTTTCGCCGAATGGCAGGACACCCTCATAGTCATCATGGATCTTCGCGAGCACCCGCACCGCGTCCGTGTCCATCTGCTCGTAGGCCTTGCGCCTTACGGAGAGGTCCAGCTTGCCGTCCTCCTTCACATTGGTGACCCGAAGCGCCAGAACCTGCCCGACCGGATAGCCGTCCGGGGCCTCCCTCCGCGGGATCATGCCCGAATACATGCTGTCCACGGCGACAAAGGTGCCGAAGTTGTGGGCATTTTCATAGACCGTCCCGGTCACCATGTCCCCGATCTGGTACGGCGGATCCTGCCTGAGGTACGGGTAGAGCTTCATGGTCGCCGCAAGGCGCCCGCTCTTGTCCACATAGAGGGCGGCCAGGATCTCCTCGCCCTCGCGCACCCGCCTCGTCTGCTCGTGGAAGGGCAGCAGAAGGTCCTTCTCAAGCCCCCAGTCGAGGAAAGCGCCGATCTTGGTTACCTGTTTGACGTCGAGGGCCGCCACGCCGTGCAGCAGCACCTTCGGCCGCACGGTCGTCGCGATCAGGCGGTCGGAGGAATCCCGGTAAATGAAAACCGTGACCTCATCTCCCTCCTTCGCGCCTTCCGGGACCTGCTTTGCCGGGAGAAGCACTCTCTCCTCTGGCCCCGCCTCCGCGGACTCACCGACATAGACACCGAATTTCTCTTTGCGGACGATGATCAGCTTCTGCATTTTTCCGAGTTCTATCATATCACATATCCTCTTTCGTCTTCGTCCCGGGGGTTCCGAGATCGATTCCCGGGGCAATAGGCACAAGCACCTCGCCCTCTTTGATCCGGAAATAGGAGGTGCAGCAGGATTTGCCGTCCAGCTCCAGCCAGACGATGTATTCATTTCCCTCATGCCAGACCTTCGGGACCAGCGTATCCCCGAGTCTTGCCTGGGAGATATACTGGACCCTGAGCTCCTCCACCTTGAGGCCGGCGGGCAGGCACCCGATCATGAGTGCGATGTACTGTTCGTTGTTCACGTGACCGTTCGAGTCGAGATTCTCCACGCGGATGCGGATCTCCGGCTTTGTCCGGTAGTTCTCCGCCGGGATGCGGATCCTGCGCGGCGCCTTGTTCTCCATCGGGAGCTCCGGGTCGAGCCCGTAGGCATCCATCTCGTAGGAGGGAATTCGTAAGGGCCGCAGGGCCGCGGTGTCAAAGTAGGCCCAGCTCGAGTTCGCGTAGGCGAGGAGCTTTCCGTCCTTATCCCTCATCGTAAGGTTTCGGTTGGCCTCGAAGCCCTTGAACTTGTAGGCCCAGGTCGCGGTGGTGACCTCCTCGCCAACCATCGGGTACTCGTTTACGACGATCTGCCAGGAGGTGATGATCCAGCCGTAGTGTTCATTTTTCCAGGTGTCGGGCCCGCGGTTCACATCGATCGCGTGAAAGACCGCGCAGTCCTGAAAGTAGTTGACCAGCCCGGCCAGCGAGAGGCGGGCGTCCGGTGCGCATTCCGAATAGCGTATGTTGGAAGTAAATTCGTACATGATGTTGTTCTCCTTAGGAACTCTATTATATATTCCCGGGAGGAAAAATGCTACAGGAAATGCTTTTCCTCCTCAGCTGTTCCTCGCCACGTGCGAGCGGATCTCCTCCGTAAGGTCCTCTGTCAGCTCCAGCGCGATCCGGTCGATCGAAAGCCCGCTCTCCCCGAAGAAGAACTGCATGTAGCAGCCGTTCAGCGCAATCATGGGAAGATCAAGGGTCACCCGGCGGGTCTCCGTGTCCATCCCGGTTAAGCTGATCATCCCGGCCAGCTTGTTGTCGACAAAAACGGAAAGGGGCACCTGCGAAAGCGGGCTCTGGTCCTTCACCGAACAGTCCATGACAAGGCGGAAGGGACCCCATTTTTCGGTATCGATCTTGAAGAGCACCTTGGACCCTCTGTGGGTCGGAATTAGGCCCGGATCAAGCTCAAACACATCTCCCTTACCGTAGACACCGATCGGAGCCAGCACCTCATCGCCCTCCTCCGCCGGGCACTCCGCGAGCGCGCGGTCGATCTCATCCTCCTCCCCGAGGAAATGCTTAAAGACCGGCAGGCGCATCAGCGTCCGGCAGATATTGGCCGCACACCGCTCGTAGTCCGCCCGTGAGGCAACGCCCGACCTGAGTCCCTCCTCAAAATCATCCCCGTTCGAGTTCGTGAGCGAATCCGCGTTGACCATGTTGAGGTCGTTCTGAGCCCTGGCCTGGACCGCCGTATACCGAAGGCTGCCCGGCCCGTCCTCGTCACTGCCGGCCGCCCACCAGTCGGTCATGACGATCCCGTCAAAGCCCCACTCCTCCCGGAGGATCGTGGTCAGAAGATCGTAGCTCGACGATGTGTAGGTCCCGTTCAGACGCCCGTAGGTGCTCATGACGGCCATCGCGCCGCCCTCCTTCACCGCAAGTTCAAAGGCCTTTAAGTAAATCTCCCGAAGCGCCCTCTCGGAGACGACCGCGTCCACCGAGTGCCGCTTCCACTCCTGATTGTTGCCCGCAAAGTGCTTGATGACGCCGGAAACGCCGTACGCCTGCATCCCCTGAAGCTGGGAAACCGCCATCCGGCCGGTCAGGAGCGGATCCTCCGAAAAATACTCGAAATTCCGCCCGTTTAAGGGGCTCCTGTGAATATTGAGACCCGGACCCAAAAGCAGGTCGATCTTATTTTTCCGGAGCTCAAGCCCCTCAAAGCGGTAGATCTCCCGGATAAGGTCCGTGTTGAAGGTGGCGGCCATCATGGTCCCGTTCGGCATCGAAAATGCCCTCGTCCCGCAGTCCATCCGAATCCCGCTGGGTCCGTCCGAGCAGCACCCGACCGGGATCCCGTAGTTCTTCAGGGCCTCGGTCACGCCGCCGATCGCGCCGCCGGTCCCCGGGGTCACCTTGGGCGAGTTCATGCCCTCCCCGCGGAGGATCTGGCAGAGCTCCTTATCGGAGAGCTGGGAAATGAAAACCTCCATCGAAACCTTCCCGTCCGCCACATCCTTGAGCTTCCAGCCAAGGTCACCCGCGCATGGCGCCTCTTTCGGCAGCCATTTTGCTCTCTTCTCGAGCGGGGAGACTGTGCGGAGGGGCATGGGCTCTTCATTTTCCCAAAAATGCCCTCCCTCAAAGCGCGGCACAAGGCGCTTTGCCTCCGCGATCGGAGCTTCTGCCTCCGCGAGCTGCCGCACGAGAAGGGTCTTTTTAAGCATGACCTCCCCGGCAGTCTTTGTATGCCTGACATCACAGCCCGCATGGAAGACATAGGTGCCCGCCTCGAGAACATAAGCAGACGTAAAGCCCGTGCGCCCGTCATCGTCATAGGAGGCGAAGAGGTACGGATCCGCAGTGATCACAAGCTCCTCGCTCCCGCCGGGGGCGAGCACCTCTGTCTTCGCAAAGCCGATGAGCGAGCGGACCGGCTGGCCCAGCTTCCCCTGGGGCTTTTCGGCAAAGAGCATCACGGTCTCCCTGCCGGCTCTATCGCCGGTGTTTGTGACGCGCGCGGTCAGGGACAGGCAGCCTTCCGCCGTGCCGTCCCAGGAAAACGCAGCCGTCTCAATGTCAAACGTCGTGTAGGAGAGCCCGTACCCGAAGGGGTAGGCTGCCTTCTCCGGGCAGAAGGTCTCAAAATAGCGGTAGCCGACGTAGATGTCCTCGTGGTAGATATTTCTGACCGGATCCCCGAAATACTTTGTCGAGGGATAATCCGCGATATCCCACGCGATCGTGTCCGGGAGCCGCCCGCTCGGGGACTCCTTCCCGGAGAGCACATCCGCCACTCCGAGGCACCCGGCCTCGCCGCCCTGCCAGATGATCATGACAGCTGACGGATGATATTTTTTCACCCACTTCATGTCGATGATATTGGAGATGTTGAGGAGCACCACGCTCTTTTTGAAGGCCCCGCAGACCTTTCTGAGCACATCCTCCTCCGCCTCCGTCGGCAGATAGCTGCCCGGCTCCGCCGCGTTGTCGTGGTCCTCGCCGGCCGTCCGGCCGAGCACGATGATGGCCGTATCGGACTCTTCCGCAGCCCGGGAGACGAGCTCGTCGGTAAGAGGCATCTCCTCCTGGAACCAGGGCTCATTGCCCCAGCCGATCCCGTCGTCATAGGGGTGTTCTTTAAGCCACTCGCGGTAGGTCTCGTCGACCTCCTTATTCAGCTCATAGAGCCCGTCCTTAGCGAACGCCTCGGGGAGGTCGACGACATGATTCACATTGACCATGCCGCCCGAGCCCGTGCCGCTCTTATAATAATTGTACAAAGCGCGCCCGAAGAGCGCGATTTTTTCGCCTTTTGCGAGGGGAAGGGCGCGGTTTTCATTTTCAAGAAGGACGCTGCCCTCAGCGGCGACGCGTGCCGCCAGGGCCGAAAAGCGCTTATAGTCAAAAATCAGATCACTCATGGGGTCTCCCTTCAATTTGCTCACGCCGGAATCCGCCGGCCCGGAGCAGGATGCCTTAACTTTATAATATTTTGAAAAATACGTCAACCGCCTATCCGCCCTTTCCCGATCGCCCTTGTCTTTTGGGCGCGTCTTTGCTACAATCAAAATATCTGATGAACGGAGGATACAAGATATGCGGTTTGCAGTTGAACACGCCACTCCCGGCCGGATCCGTATCCGGACCGCCGACCGGATCTCGCTCGAAGAATCCCGTTCCCTTCGTCTGGCCATCCTCGGCATCGAGGGTGTCACGGATGTGCGCTTTTACCGGAATACCGGCAGCATTGCTGTCTTTTTCAGCGGTCCTCTGGAGAGGCTTACGGCCGCCCTGGCCGCGCTTGACGGGACGGCGATCCCCGCATCAAAAGAGTATCCCGACACGAAGCCGGACAGTCCCTTCCTCGATGCAGGCGAGATTGAGAGGCGCGGACTCCATCCGCATTTCAAACGGAAAATGCGGACCCAGATCCTCACCGAAGCGTTTTTTGACGCGGTCATGCCCGCACCCGTTCAGCTTCTCCTCCACGCGGTGCAGCTTGTGCGCCTTGAGAAAATGTAAACCTCTGAAGAAAGGAGATCTACCATGTCCGCCGCATTTGAACGCTTATCATACTGGCTTGACAATCTCCCCGCGGACGACCCGTTCCGCGCAGGACTCATCGCCGTAAAGGATGATCCCGCGGAGATCCGCGAGCGCTTCGCCGCCGAGCTCGCCTTCGGCACCGCCGGCCTCCGCGGAAAATTAAAAGCCGGCACCGCCTGCATGAACTATCAGGTCGTGGGACGCGCCGCCCAGGGCCTTGCCGACTACATTGTCGCAAAGGGCCCCGAAGCCATGGCAAAAGGAGCCGTCATCGCGCACGACCCGCGGCATTATTCAAAAGAATTCTCCAACCTCACCGCCGGAATTCTGGCGGCAAACGGTATCAGGGCTTTCATTTTCCCGGATCTTCGGCCGACGCCGGAGCTCGCCTTCCTTGTCCCGCGGCTTGGGACGATCGCAGGCGTGAACCTCACGGCCTCCCACAACCCGAAGGACTACAACGGGATGAAGCTCTACTGGGAGGACGGCTGCCAGATCAGCGGCGAGATCGCCGATGCGATCTACGAGTGCATAAAGAGCCACGACTACTTCACCGGCATCAAAAAGATGTCCCTCGAGGAGGGAATCGCCGCCGGCCTCATTGAGGTCCTGCCGGAATCGCTGGACGATGAGTACTTAAGCAAGGTCCTCTCCCTCTCCGTGCGCGGAAGCGAGGATCTCGACCTCTCGATTCCGCTCGTCTACACCCCCTTAAACGGGGCCGGCTCCGTCCCGTTTACAAAGATGCTGAACATCCGGGGCTTTTCCAACTGGAAGATCGTGCCCGAGCAGAAGGACCCGGATCCGGATTTCACGACCGTCGGCTACCCGAACCCCGAGAGCCCGGCCGCCTTTGCGATGAGCGAGGCGCTCGGAAAGACCTTCGGGGCAGAGCTTCTCATGGCGACCGACCCGGATTCCGACCGCTTTGCGATCGAACTCCTAAACGATAAGGGCGAGTATGTCCCGCTGAACGGCAACCAGACCGGCTATCTCCTCGTCAATTACCTGCTCGAGGGCAGCAAGAACGCGGGTACCCTGCCCGAAAACGGCGCGATTGTGAAATCCATCGTGACCAGCACCCTCTCCACCAGGATCGCCGAGCACTACGGCGTAGAGATGTGGGAGGCCCTGACCGGCTTCAAGAACATCTGCGGCCGGATTCCGGAGCTTCACGCCGCCGGTCTCACCTACATCTTCGGCTACGAGGAGTCCGTCGGCTACGCCGCCTGCCCCGAGATCCGGGACAAGGACGGCATCAGCGCCGGCATGCTGGTCGCGGAAGCCGCTGCCTACTACAGAAAGCAGGGCAAAACCCTCTTTGACGTCCTGAACGAGATCTACGAGACCTACGGCTTCTGCTCCGAGATGGAGCCGAACCTGATCCTCGAGGGGCTCGAGGGCGCCGCCCGCATTAAGCGGATGATGGAGAGTCTCAGAAATGAACCCCTCACCTCCGCCGGCGGCATCGATGTCGCAAAAGTCATCGACTACAAGGACGGTTACGAGGACATTCCTCCCTCCAACGTTCTCCGCTATTTCCTCGCCGACGGGTCCTGGTTCGCGGTCCGGCCGTCCGGCACCGAGCCCAAGATCAAGTTCTACTTCTACGCGTTCGGCGAGAGCCTTGCGGATGCGCAGAAGAAAAATGAAGCCATCAAGACATCTGTCACAGAGAGGATCTCCGAGGTTGAGTGACCCGCGACGGCGCCTCCGGCATGAAAAAGGAGCTTGCAAAATGCAAGCTCCTTTTTCATGCCGGGATCGTTTTTCATTTCCGCAGCATCCCGGACCCTACTCTTCACTTATTTTCCTGCGGTAGTAACGGCTCGGCCTGTGGGCATCCCCGGATGTATAGTGATCCGTCTCCTCGATCATCGGCGCCACCTTCTTTCGGAAATTCGCCTTAAAAAGCGGCTTGCCGAGAATGATCTCGTAAACCCGCTGAAGCTCCGGCAGTGTGAACTCCTCCGGCACCAGGTGGAAGGCTATGTCCGTGTACTCCACCTTGTTTCGCAGGCGCCACAGGGCATACTCGATGATGCGGCGGTGGTCAAATGCAATCTCCTCATTTTCATCCAGAAGATCCCTCACCGGCAGAAGGACCGCCTCTGTCGTCCGCTGCCCGGCGCGGAAGGAGAGCTTATCCCTCGAGACCAGATTCATGTAGGAGACCGAGATGACCCTGGTTCTGGGGTCGCGGTCAAGAGCGCCCCAGGTGTAGAGCTGCTCGTAATAGATGCCGGTAAGCCCCGTCTCCTCGAAAATGCCTCTCTCCGCAGCCTCATCCAGCGTCTCCTCCTTCCCCACGAACACGCCCGGCAGGGCCAGGCAGCCCGAGAAGGGGTGCTCCCCGCGGCGAACCATGAGGAGCTTTAAGCAGTCGTCCTCCACGGTGAATGTGAGAAGGTCCACGGCCACCGAAATTCCCCCATAGAGGCTCGCGTCGTAGGTTTTGAGGAAGGCCTCTTCCTCAGGTGAATGGCTGATCATTATGTTCGTTCCTTTCCTGCCGGAAACCGGCTGTCTCATGTGACCATTCTACCACATTTCTGCCGGATGAGGAACCTGCCATTTGACGGTCTCTCATCTCCCGCGGGACATTCTCACGCTCTTTCTCTCCTCGCCGTCACTCACATAGAGCCTGTCAAAATGCCTCCCCAAAGCCTCTCCGGGTTCCCGCTTCTCTCCACGGCCGGCCAGGCAGCCGCCGGTCTCATTTACGTGCGTTACGGCAAGCGAGAGCGCCGCGCCCGGCAGCTTCCCGCCGAAGTCTTCTCGGATCCGGCCGAGGAGCGCGTCCGTATCGAGAAGCCCGTACCGCATCGTTCCCTGAAACGGATTCGGAACATTCGTCCTGTCGATCATATCCGCATTGATCGCGGCCTTCTCGCATTCATCCTCCATCGGCCCCGCCCCGTGGCGGGTGAGATAGGTCCGCGTCACATAGCAGGCCTCCGTATCAGCCTCGCGTCCCTTAAGGATCCGGGCCGGCTCCGCAAGTCCCGTTTTGCTGGGCGTCGTGTGGTCGAGGACCTCCAGCCGCCCCATGTCAAGAAGCAGTCCCTGACCGTTCTCGAACACGGCCGTATCGTACCGGTCAAGTATATCATCCTCCGCCTCCGCCGTGTGGTCCTTAAAGAAACGCCAGTCCTCGATATAATGCCCGATCATGGCATCCCCCGCAAGGATTTCCCGCCAGGCCTCCGGGATACCGGGCATGCCGATCTCCCGGAGCCTTGCCGGCACGTATTCATCCCTCATGAAAATGAGAACCTCCCGCACCGCCTTCTCATCGCACTCGCCGAAAGGCCGGGCAGCCGTGCCGTTCTGATAGCGGAGAACCGTCTCCCAGATCCCGAAGCCGCAGCTGCCGTGCCTCCTTTTGCCCCTGAATTCCTCCGCCATCTGGTTCAGGATCATGTCATACGGGGTGGTCCAGCGGCAGGCAGGGTTCACGAAGACCCTGACATTCGCGCCGGCCTCCCGAAGGCGCTCATACTCCTCACGGAAGATCATGGGATTGATGAGAAAGGCATCGCTCACATAGGTATCGGCCCCCGCAAAGCACCCGGAACCCAGATGGTGAAAAATGTGCCGCGCCCCCTCCGGCGTCACCACCGTGTGCCCCCGCTGCGGACCGCCGTTGGTGCAGACACTCAGGCACGTATCGCCCCGGAAGACCGCTTCGCGGCAGAAATAATCGGTCATAAGACCCTTTCCTTCATCCCCGTAGTTTGCTCCGATCACGATCTTTGCGCGTTTCATGTCCCCTCCTCCTCTCCGGCCTTTGAAAATATACCGTCCGCTTACCAGCTGATCCCCTTAAAGAGTCCGGCCATAAAGCCTGTCCTCTTTTCATTTGCCGCGAGTGCTACGGCGTCTGCCGGCTCCCGGGCGGCGATGTCCGGCACCGTCCGTACAAGCGCCCCATTTTCCTCCTTCCCTGCCCCGGCAACGATCGCCACGATCACATCGGCTATATTCGCGAGCGATACGTTCCGATAGTGCCCTCTGTCAAGATACCGGCGGAAGGACGGCTCCACCCGTGCATCGGCCCGGGTCCCGTGCTGCACATTGAGGTGATAGATATCGTACAGCTCCCGGCACTCCCTGTAGAGCGCTCCCGTCTCCACATCTCCATTAAGAGTGTCGCCGGTCACCTCGGCAAGACCCGTCCGACTGCCGCGAAGCGGCAGGTAGGGGTTTAACGGCTCGTCGCCCATGGTAATCAGGATCCCGCGTCTGCCCCTCTTCCAGCAGTCCAGCCTCGTGTGGCGGGCCGCCATGTACCAGGCCGCCGTGTAGGACTCATAGGCATTTCCGCCTCCTCCGAATTCGAAGAAGATCTTCTCCAGCTGGTCCGCGATCCGGATATCCGCCTCAAACTGGGAGATCTGGATGGGCACCGCATCGCAGGCGAGATCGCCGATGCCCATGACCATAAATTCCACATCCCGCACCTTTTCATAAAGCTTTGTCATGATCACATTGAGCTGCCTTGCCACCTCCACGGCGGCCTGCCCCATGCTGCCGGTCACATCCAGCGCCAGGATGACCGGGATCGTCTCCGGATGATCCTCCGAATCGCAGCACTCCCGCATCACGTTCAGAGGGTCAAGCGCCGGGTCCAGTGCCCTTGCCGTAAACATGTCCTGGTTTCTGTAATCTCCGCTGACTCTCCCGTCTCTGTCCACCTTTCTCCCGCGGGCTGCGCTGTACCGCTCAAAGCTTCCTCTGTTCCAGTTACCGTACCCCATATGCTCCTCCTTTCACGCCCTTCGGGCTCATTCTTTCGGTGCCGCTGCGTCCGTGTCTTCATTTTCCTCGTCAAATGAAAACAGCTCGTCAAACATATCGTCTCCCTTGCCGCCCATCATCATCATGGCAAGCATGGCCTGCCCCATGGGATTGGCGGAGGCCTTCATGCCGTCCGCGCCGTTCCCCTTCAGCATCTCGCTCATCATCATGTACTTCATGACACGGCTCATACCTTTAGGACCGCCGGTGCCGTTTCGGCCGAATACGGAGACGATCCTGCCGTAGAGACAGGTGTTGCCCAGAAGCATGTGGTGCTCGGGCAGGATCTGCTCCACGGTGCCGTCCTCATAGTTGATGGCGGTGATCAGATTTCCGTCTGCCTTGATCACACACTTCGGACGGCCGCCCGCGAGGATGATATCACCCACCCGGATCTTCCCCGTCGGAATCAGGAAAAAGAAATCTTCCCCGATATTGAACACAAAGGAGTCGCAGTTGGTGAGCCTTCCGCTCTTCACTGAGTATGTCCTGTAGCCTCCCGATGTCCTGATGGCGATGCTGCCGTCCATGGAGAGCCGGCACATCCCCGGTGCGATTTTTCCGAACATTCCCTGAAAAAGTTCCATTCGTGTATGCCTCCTCTCTTCTTAGTAGCTATCGGCTACTTTCTGACTATAAGATAGTATTATTTCACTACTTTGTCAAGTACTTTTTCATTTTTTCTTCATCTGAGAGGATTTTATGCCCGCGTACTTAAAACTTATGCTATAATAAGTCATTAAAAAGGTCAGACAGAGGAAATTATGGCAGAGGCAGTACGAAAACCCCGAAGAAAATCCAGAAAACGAGCCCGAAGAAGACGCATGATGGCAGCCATTTTCATTATCGCTGCCCTGCTTTTCATCACCCTTGCGGGGATTTTCTTCTGGCGCGCCTTCTTCCGGCCCGCACTGACGCTCACAGCCGATAGGGCGCAGGCGGAACTCGGGAATGAGCCGGATCCCCTCTCCTTTGTGGAAGAGCTCAAACATGCGGATAAGAGTGACATCACGGTCACCCGGACAGGCGCCCCGAAAGATTCCGTCGGCGAAGCTGTTCTTACCTATTCCGTAAGGGAGACACGCGGCTTTTCGAATTTCATTTCCCGCTTCCCGAGGTTCCTGCGCGCAGGCCTGACAAACAGGCTCTGGGCGGAGCCGAGGACCCTCACGCTCACCGTCACCGACACGACGGCGCCGGTTCTCACCCTTAAGAATACGGCCCCGACCGTTGAGGTCGGAAGCACTCTCTCCGTCGATGACCTTGTCGAGAGTGCTGCCGATCTCGGAGGCGTCAAGGTGCATTTTGCGGACGGCTCCGACACACTCGCCTTAAATGAAGCCGGCAGCATACAGGTAACCCTCACCGCAGAGGACCCGAGCGGCAACAGGACGACCGCGGAAGGTACCGTCACGGTTCTCCCGCCGGATACGACCGCGCCCGAAATCCTCGGGGCGGGCGACCTCATCATGCCGGTCGGCAGCATATTTGAGGTGATGGGCGGCGTCACGGTCCGCGATGACCGGGACAGCGCGCCGACACTCACGGCCACGCCCGCCTCGGTGAACACAGACTATCCGGGCACCTCCACGGTGCTCTACACGGCCCGGGACAGCGAGGGCAACGAGTCCTCCGTTCTTCGAACGATCACCGTCGCGGAACATGTCCTCACCATAAACGGAATAAACCACATCATCCACTGGGATACGGCCGGCATAAACCGCCAGCCCTATCTCGTCACCGTCAACCGCGTCCACAACACGGTCACGGTCTACGAGCAGGACGAAAACGGTCACTACACGATCCCGGTCAAAGCCATGCTCTGCTCGGTCGGCGACGATACGCCCACCGGCTACTACCGCACCCAGGAGCGAAACCGCTGGAAGGAGCTCTTCGGCGACTGCTACGGCCAGTATTCGGTCCGCATCTCCGGCCACATCCTCTTCCACTCGGTCCCCTACTTTGAAAAGGACCCCTCCACGCTGGAGTACGACGAGTTCAATCTCTTAGGGACCCCCGCCTCGCTCGGCTGCGTGCGCCTCTGCGTCGCCGATGAAAAATGGATCTACGACAACTGCCCCGAAGGCTTCCCCTGCTGCATCTATGATGAGGCGACGAGCCCTGGCCCTCTCGGCAAGCCCGAGGGGATCATCATCGACACGGCGGATGCGCGGCGCGGCTGGGATCCGACCGATCCGAATCCGGATAACCCCTGGAATTCGTGATGTTTTCATTTTCGGTATAAAAATAAAACCCACCCGGAATCTCTTCCGGATGGGTTCTTTTTATACCTTATAAGTCAGCTTAAGCGAAACGCTCCCTTGCCGCGTAGGTCGTGTGCAGGAGCTCATGCGCCTTGTGCGAGTTCGGCTCGCCCAGGAACTTGTCGTAGAGCTCGATGATCTGCGGGTTGTTGTGGGACTGGCGGATCACCTGGCGCTCGTCCTCGCTGTAGAGGGCCTTCGCTCTCTTCTCCTTGTAGGTGTCGAGGATGTCGTCGGACTCGTTCGGCAGGAAGCACGGACGGACGTAGGACTGGCCGCCGCCGTTGATGCAGCCGCCCGGGCAGCCCATGATCTCGATGAACTGGTACTCGGACTTGCCTGCACGGATCTCGTCGAGGAGCACGCTCGCGCTCTTCATGCCGGAAGCGATGGCCACCTTGACCACGGTTCCGTTGATGTCGATCGATGCCTCACGGATGCCCGCATCGTGGCCGCGGACCGCGGTAAATTCGATCGGGTCATGCTCCTTGCCGGTCAGCTTGAAGTAGACCGTGCGGAGAGCCGCTTCCATAACACCGCCGGTGACGCCGAAGATGACGCCCGCGCCGGAGTAATCGCCCATGATATCCTGATCCCACTCTTCATCCGGCAGACGGTTGAACATGATGCCGCCGCGGCGGATCATTCTGCCGAGCTCGCGGGTCGTGATGACCGCATCGACATCCGGGATACCGTTGACCTTCTCCTGCTCTCTCTCCTTCTCGCCCTTCTTGGCGACGCAGGGCATGACGGAGACGACGAAGACGTCTTTCGGGTCATAGCCCATCTGCTGAGCCCAGTAGGACTTGATGATGGCACCCTGCATCTGGTGCGGGGACTTGCAGGAGGACAGGTGCGGCAGCAGATCGCCGTAGTTGAACTCTGCGTAGTTGACCCAGCCCGGGGAGCAGGAAGTGATCATCGGAAGCACGCCGCCCTCAGTCAGGCGGTGCAGAAGCTCCGTGCCTTCCTCCATGATCGTGAGGTCGGCGCCGAAGTTGACGTCGTAGACGCGCTCGAAGCCGAGTCTGCGGAGAGCTGCGATCATCTTGCCGGTGACCGGCGTTCCGATCGGATAGCCGAACTCCTCGCCCAGGGATGCTCTGACAGCCGGAGCCGCCTGAACAACCACGTGCTTGCCCTGGCGGAACGCTTCGTCGACCTTACCGATCTCGGACTTCTCCATGAGAGCACCGGTCGGGCAGACGCTCACGCACTGGCCGCACTGGATGCACGGAGAGTTCGCGAAGCTTCTGTTCTGAGCCGGAGAGACAAAGGTCTTGAAGCCTCTGTTCTCAAAGCCCAGGATGCCGAGGCCGTGCGCGTTCGAGCATCTCGCGATGCAGCGGCCGCAGAGGATGCACTTGGATGTGTCGCGGACAAGGCCCGGAGCCAGCTCGTCGAGATAAGTCTCGGAGTGAGAGCCCTGATAAGCGCCCTCACGGGCACCCGTCATCTGAGCGACGTGTAAAAGCTCGCAGTTGCCGTTCTTTAAGCACTGCTGGCAGTTGACATTGTGGTTGGAGAGCAGCAGCTCAACGCTGCGGCGTCTCGCCTCGACAGCCTTCGGCGAGGAGATCTTGATCTCCATGCCTTCGGCGACCGGGTATACACAGCTGGCCACAAGGCCTCTCGCGCCGGTTGCCTCTACGAGACATACGCGGCAGGAACCCTGATTGCACTCGCCGTGGTTAAAGGTACACAGGGAAGGTATCTCGTAGCCGCAGGCTTTCGCCGCTTCCAGGATGGTCAGACCGGCCTCTACCTGGTAGGGTACACCTTCAATTTTAATATTGACCAGGGACATTACTTATACCTCCTCTCTCATACTTTCGAAATAGCCTTGAATTTGCAGGAGCTCATGCAGGAACCGCATTTTACGCACTTGGATGCGTCGATCGCCATGGAAGCCAGCTTGTGCTTCGGAGCGATATAGTCGGTCCTGGTGATGCAGCTTGCCGGGCAGTTCTTCGCGCACATGCCGCAGCCGATGCACTTGTCCGGATCGATCACATACTGCATCAGGTTCTTGCAGACGTGGGCCGGGCACTTCTTGTCCACGATGTGGGCAATGTACTCGTCCCTGAAATGCGTGAGCGTGGACGTGATCGGGTTCGCGGATGTCTGGCCGAGCGCGCAGAGAGAGTTGTTCTTGACGGTCTGGCTGAGCTCTTCGAGCTCATCAAGGTCCTTCATGGTGCCCTTACCCTCGGTGATGCGGGTCAGGATCTCGAGCATTCTCTTGGTGCCGATGCGGCACGGTGTGCATTTTCCGCAGGACTCATCGCAGATGAACTCCATGTAGAACTTCGCCACGTCGACCATGCAGTTGTCTTCGTCCATGACGATCGCGCCGCCGGAGCCCATCATGGAGCCCTTCGCAACGAGGTTGTCGAAGTCGATCGGCTCGTCAAGATACTCTTCCGTGAGGCAGCCGCCGGACGGTCCGCCGGTCTGGATGGCCTTGAACTTCTTGCCGTTCGGGATGCCGCCGCCGATGTCATAGATCAGCTCGCGGAGGGTCGTGCCCATCGGAACCTCGACGAGGCCGACGTTGTTGACCTTGCCGCCGAGAGCGAAGACCTTGGTGCCCTTGGATCTCTCGGTACCGACGGATGCGAATTCATCCGCGCCGTTGCGCAGGATGTACGGTACGCAGGCCAGCGTCTCAACGTTGTTGACGCAGGTGGGCTTGCCCCAGAGGCCCTTGACCGCCGGGAAAGGCGGACGCGGACGCGGCATGCCGCGCTTGCCCTCGATGGAATTCAGCAGAGCGGTCTCCTCGCCGCAGACGAACGCGCCGGCGCCGAGACGGATATGGCAGTTGAAATTGAAGCCGGTGCCGAGAATATTCTCGCCGAGCAGGCCGGCCTCTCTTGCCTGGCTGATGGCCAGTCTGAGTCTCTTGACTGCGATCGGGTACTCGGCACGGACATAGAAATAGCCCTCGGATGCGCCGAATGCGTAGCCCGCGATCATCATGCCTTCGATGACGGCCAGCGGATTTCCCTCGAGGATCGAGCGGTCCATGAACGCGCCCGGGTCGCCCTCGTCGCCGTTGCAGACCACGTACTTCTGGTCAGCCTTAACGTTGTAGGCGAACTGCCACTTGCGGCCTGTCGGGAATCCGCCGCCTCCGCGTCCGCGGAGCCCGGATTTCAGGACCTCATCGATGACTTCCTGCTGGGTCATGGAGAGAGCTTTCTTTAAGCCCTCGAATGCGCCCATGCCGAGAGCCTCGTTGATGTCCTCCGGATTGATGACGCCGCAGCCGTGAAGCGCGATTCTTCTCTGCTTCTTGTAGAAGTTGATCTCGTCCTGCTTGGAGACCTTATCCTTGGTGGCCGGATCGACGTAGAGCAGGCGCTCCACGACCTGGCCGCCCGCGATATCGACGTCGACGATCTCCTCGACGTCCTCGATCTTCACCATACGGTACAGAGTGTCTTCCGGATAAATCTTGACGAACGGTCCCTGAGAGCAGAAACCGAAGCAGCCGACGATGTTGACGGTCGCCTTGTCCGCGAGGCCTTTTGCCGCGAGGACTTCGTCAAACTTTTCCTTGATCTTGTCGGAGTGGCTGGAGAGGCAGCCCGTGCCGCCGCAGAGCACGATGTGACGCTTGCCGTCGGAGCCTGTGATCTTCTCATCGAGACATTTTGTGCAGGCTGCGGTCTTTTCATTTAACTGATCGATCGTTCCAATCATGCGCTCATGCCCTCCTTCTGTCTGATTTCTTCAATGATTCCGGCAACCTGGTCCGGACTGACCTTCGGATGGACCTGTCCGCTGATGCTGACCGCCGGAGCGATACCGCATGCGCCGATGCAGCGCAGAGCATCCAGGGTAAAGAGGCCGTCCTCTGTCGTCTGGCCGGGTTTGATGTTCAGGATCTCGGAGAATTTGTCGATTACCTGCTGTGCGCCCTTGACGTAGCACGCCGTGCCGAGGCAGCAGCCGATGATGTACTTGCCCTTCGGCTCCAGGGAGAAGAAGGAGTAGAAGGTTACGACACCGTAGATCTCCGCAACGGAGATGCCGGTCTTAGCGGAGACCAGCTCCTGAACCTCGAGCGGGATGTACCCGTACTCGTTCTGAATGTCGCTGAGGATCATCATCAGGGGCGTTTTCTCGTCCTTGTAGCGATCACAGATCTCGGCGATCATTTTTACGGCATTTTCACTAAGCTTTGCCATGTTCACCTGTCCTTTCTTAAATAAGGTATGATCAGCAGAAACATATATTCAGATACGCATTGTCTGCTAGTTTATTTATACCATAAAAGACCCTGTTTTGTACTTTTAAAGATACAAAAAGATTCAACTTTGTTTATTAACTATAACTAACTCTGTGGTTTCGTTTCACATTTTCCGCATTTACTGACAATTTTGGGTATAGAAAATGAATTTCTCTCCGTTTTCTGTCATATTCCCGCCTTTAAATTCGCATTTTGACCCATTTGGGACATATTTTTCGTTGGGCAACATTGCATATATTTTCATACAATCCGCCATTAATTAGAGCCAGCTAATTCTATTCTCGTTGAAAGCCCTTTCATTTTTCGCAAAAAAACGCCCCCGGACAGCTTGCGCTTGTCCGGGGTGCCGCAATTGTACGAATTTTCTCCTCACGTCAATATCTTAATCAAAAGCAGCGCCAGCACAACGAGGATCACCGGCCGCACGATCTTCGAGCCCTTCTCCATCGCAAGGCCCGCGCCGATGTAGTTGCCGGCCATGTTGCAGACCGCGGCGGCGATACCGAGCAGGATCACCACCTGCCCGCTCATGAGGAAGACCACGAGCGAGGTGATGTTGGTCGTGAGGTTGATGACCTTGGTCTGGGCGTTCGCGGCGGTGAGCCCCATTTTGGCGAAGACCGTGAACGCGATGATGAGAAATGTCCCCGTCCCGGGCCCGTAGAATCCGTCGTAGACTCCAATGACGAATGCCGCCACCGCCGCCACGATGTAGGTCCTTTTATCTGTCTTCGCCTCCTCCCCGGAGTCCTTGAAGAGGTGCTTGTTGAGCACGAAAAATGCCGCGACCGGCAGCACGACAAAGAGCACCGTTTTCATGACCGAGTCATCCATCCTGAGCGAGAGCTGCGCCCCAAGCGAGGAGCCGATCACCGCGCAGATCACCGACGGCACCGCGAGCTTATAGTCCACCAGCTTGTGGCGGATGAAGCGCACCGTGGCGAGGGCCGTCCCACAGGTGGACGAGAGCTTGTTGGTCGCGATGGCCGCGTGGATCGGCAGGCCCGCGAAGAGGTAGGCCGGGAGCGAGATGAGGCCGCCGCCACCGCCGATCGCATCGACGAAGCCGGCCAGAAAGAGCATCGGGCAGACGATGAGAAACATTTTGGGGGTGAGTTCCATGATTCCTTACTTCCTGTCTTAAAACTTTGCATGAAAAAACCCGAACCGTTCGGTTCGGGTTTTAGCTGGGCTACAAGGATTCGAACCTTGAAATGACGGAGTCAGAGTCCGTTGCCTTACCATTTGGCGATAGCCCAATGCTGCGTGCGAAGAGTATTATAGACGATACTCCCGCAGAATGCAAGCATTTTTTTCGAAAAATTATAAGATTTTCTTACGCCTTTTCTTTTTTTCCGCTCAGGAACATGATCGCCCCGATGAGAAGGACCGCTTGGGCGGCCAGGGAGACCCACGGGGACAGCGTGAAGCCCGCGATCAGGTAGCCGACCGCGCAGACCGCCGCCACCAGCGTCGCGTAGGGCAGCTGCGTCTCCACATGCCGGATATGCATGCAGTCAGCCCCGGTCGAGGCCAGGATCGTCGTGTCGGAGATCGGCGAGCAGTGGTCGCCGTAGACCGAGCCCGCGAGAGTCGCCCCGAGTGCCGGGATGAGCAGCGCGCCGGCGCCGTCCGCCTCGCAGATCATCGTGACGATCGGGATCAGCATGCCGAACGTGCCCCAGGAGGTTCCCATCGAGAAGCTCATGAGGGCCGCGATGACAAAGATCAGGAACGGCAGGAGCGCCAGCGGAAGATTGGAGTCGCTGACAAAGCCGGAAATGAAGATCCCGGTGCCGATCAGCTGGCGGCACACCCCGCCCAGGCTCCAGGAGAGGATCAGGATCAGCATCGGCGGAACGATATTTCCGATACCGCCCACGATGCAGTCGATGAACTCCTTCGGCGTCATGAGTTTCCGGGGGATATACAGCAGGAAAGCGGTCACAAGGCCGGCAAAGGCGCCCAGCGAAAGGCCCGCTGTCGGGTTGCAGCCGATCGCCTCCGAGAAGCTCGTGCCCTCAAAGAACCCGCCGACGTAGGCCATGCCGAGGATCGCGCAGATGATGAGGACCACGATCGGCAGGACCAGGTCGATCACCTTGCCTTTGGACTCCTCTTCCGCCTTGCCGCTCGTCTGCTCCGCGCCTTCCGCTCTCATCTTCTCCTCCGCCTTCTTCATCGGGCCGAAATCTCTCCCGGTGAACGCGATGAAAAAGACCATGAGGATCGTCATGAGCGCATAAAAGTTAAAGGGGATCGTGGAGAGGAACACGTTGAAGCCGTTCTTCTCGCTGACTTCGCTCGCAACCGCGACCGCCCAGCTGGAGACCGGCGCGATGATGCACACCGGTGCGGCCGTCGCATCGATAATGTAGGCCAGCTTCTCTCTCGAGATGCGGAGCCTGTCCGTAATCGGCCGCATGACGGTTCCGACGGTCAGGCAGTTGAAGCCGTCGTCGATGAAGATCAGGATGCCGAGGAACGATGTGGCAAATGCCGCCGCCCTGCGGCTGTTCAGCCTCTTCCCTGCCCACCGTCCGTAGGCCTGGCTGCCGCCCGACTTTCCCACGAGCATGACGACCGCCCAGAGCAGGGCCAGGAAGATAATCATGTAGGAGTTGTCGGAGATCTTCGAGCTCATCATGTCAAATGTCGTCGCCGCCGCGGACACGATCGTTCCGCCGCTTGAAAATGCGTAGATCAGCATGCCCGAAAAAATGCCGATAAACAGTGAAGAATAGACTTCTTTTGTGATCAGTGCGAGTGCGATTGCGATAATCGGCGGCAGAATTGACAGCCACCCGGTCTCTATCATCGTAAATTCCATTGTAGAGTCCCTTTCATTTCAAAAAAACCTGTGTTGCTTAATTTTTGCCTCTTCTTCGTATGCCTTCTTCTGCTGTTTACGATGCTGTCCGGCTCACCAGGACCTTGCCGACCCGGTGAGATTCCATCTCAATGACCGTAATTTTGAGTCCGTGTGTCTCGATGCTCTCGCCCGCGGCCGGGAACCTGCCGAAGCTCTCGACCGTGAAGCCGCCGACCGTCTCGCTCTCACACTCGAAATCGTCCTCCCGGATCTCCATGAGGTCCAGGAAATCCGCGATCGGCATGTCACCGTCGATCTCGTAGACATCCTCCGCCTTCTTGACCACCTCGTCCTCGACGGTGTCCGTCTCGTCCCAGATCTCCCCGACGACCTCCTCGAGGACGTCCTCCATGGAGATGACGCCCAGCGTGCCGCCGTACTCGTCGACGACGATCGCGAGGTGCTGCTTCTCCTTTCGGAAGGTCGAAAGGACCTCCGGCAGCTTCATGGTCTTGTAGACGTAGCAGGGCTCCATTAAGAGGCTCCTGATATCCACGATGTTCTCCCATTCATCTCCGTGGAGCGAGGTGGGGTTTTCATTTCCCTCGGAGGCGTCCGTCAGAGCTTTCAGGAACCGGTTCATGTGCAGAACGCCGATCACATGGTCGATACTGCCCTCGTAGACCGGGAAGCGCGTGTAGGAGGAGCGCTCCAGCGTCTCGATGATCTCCTCCCAGGTGTCCTCGATGTCGATCGCAACCACGTCGACACGGGCCGTCATGGCCTCCGAGGCGGAGACGTCCGAAAATCCGATCGCGGCCTGCACGATCTCGCTCTGGTCCTCGTCGAGGACGGATTCATTTTCGGCGGTCTCGATGATGGTCTGAAGCTCCTCCACCTTCTCGTCCGCCTCGGCCTCCTCCGCTGCCGGGAGTCTCTTCGTGATCACATTTACGAGAAATACGACCAGCCGCACCAACGGGTAGAGCAGGAACATCAGAATCCTGACCGGGTAGGCGTTGCGCTTGGCCAGGATGTTGGCGCCCTTCTTGGCGGTGATCTTGGGGATCGTCTCCCCGAAAATGATAACCAGGATCGTGATGATGACCGTCGCGACCCAGGTGTAGGTGTCGTTTCCGGCGATCAGGATGACCGCGACCGAGCCCAGCGACGAGCAGGCGATGTTGACCAGGTTGTTGCCGATCAGGATCGCGCCCAGCGCATCGTCAAAATGATTGGCGATGAAGAGTGCCAGCCCGGCCTTTTTATCGCCCTCGTCCCGGTCGTTTTCAAGCCGCATCTCGTTGCAGGATGAGTAGGCCATCTCGGAGCCCGAGAAGAAGTTGGAGAGGTAGATGCAGACGATGATGCCTGCGATAACCGCTATATTGACGATCATTTCTCACCCCTCCCTTCGTCCAGGACTTTCAGCATGACCTTCCGGATCCGGTTGTGGTCCATCTGGGCGACGTACACGCGGAGCCCGTGATAGTCAAAATGCTCTCTGGCTTTCGGGATCTCCTGAAAATGCTCGTAGACCCACTCGCCCAGCCGCTTTCCGAGGAACTCCTCGTCATCCTCCGGACCTTCGAAGCCGATCTCGTCGAATGCGTTCCCGACCGTCTCGGCCGCGTCCACCAGGTAGCTGCCGTTCTCGAGCCGCTCGATCGGGACCTCGACCACGTCCTCCTCGTCCCAGATGTCGCCGACCAGGGTCTCCAGGATGTCCTCGACCGTCACGATGCCGACGGTTCCGCCGTAGTGGTCCGCGACGATCGCGATGCTCTGGCGCTCCCGGGACATCTTCGGCAGAAGGTCGTGCACCAGGGCGCTCTCCGTCACGTAGAAGGGCTCGTCGAGGAGGCGCGCGATGTTGAGGCTGTCCCCCTGCTCAAGATAGGCCCTGATGTAGCGGCGGATGCGCAGGATGCCGATGACATTGTCGATGCTGCCTTCGTAGACGGGCAGGCGGCTGTGGTTCTGATTTTTGATAAATGAAAGAATCTCCGACTTGTCCGCGTTGATATCGATCGCGACCACGTCGACGCGGGGCGTCAGGACGCTCTCGACCGTGATGTCGCCGAACTCCAGCGCGGAGGTGATGAGGTCGCCCCGGTCGGAGTCGAGCGTGCCCTCCTCGGTCATGTCCTCGATGATGTCGTGGATCTCGTCCTCGGTCACGGAGACTTCCGGGTCCCCCTTGACCATGCGGCTCGCGAGATTGCCGATCGCGGAGAGAACCGCGGTCGCCGGCGTGCAGATCCTGTCGATGAGCATGAGAGGTCCGATGAAGCGCAGCGCGAGGTCGTCGCTGTATTTTTTCGCGATGCTCTTCGGGAGCATTTCCGCAAAGAAAAATACAATAAGAGAGGTCGCGATCGTCGAGATCGTGACCGCAGAGAGCCCGAAGCGGCGCGTGACATACACCGTGACAAGCGATGCGGTGGAAAGGTGGGCGATGTTTGTACAGATGAGGATCGTGCTGATCGTGCGGTCGAAGTTATCGAGCGCCGTAAGGACAGAGGCAGCGCGGTCGTCCCCGTGGTCAGCCAGGGTTTTCATTTTCACCCTGGAGCAGGATGCGAGAGCCGTCTCCACAACTGCGATGTAATCCGCAAACAAAATGAATAGAATCGAGATGAGTATGGGCGCTAGGTCCCCGTCCATAAGAGATGTTTCCTCCTTACTAATAAAAAAGCTCTAATTAAAATAGTGTAGTGGAAATGGCGGAAGTTGTCAAGGCGGTTCTTGGGTCTCCGGGACGGTTCTCGGAAAAACGATTCAAAAAGAATCGTTTCTCCAGAACCGTCCCCGGAGATCCTGTAAACCGTTCTCGGAGGCCCTTGTCCAAATTGTACAAAAATCAGTACAAAACTTTGGTTATTTCGATAATTGAATATCGATTAAATTTGTGGTAGCATTGTCTCAACCGATAAGAGGGAGTAGCAGACCGAAAAACGGTTCCGAACCCGTCATGACGGTGCGATGAGCGCCCGGCAAGGAAGAGACTGCAAGACTTTTATCACAGGCACAACAAGGTTCTGTGATAAAGGTCTTTTTCTTTTATCGGGAGCAGACAAACCCATTTTTAAAAGGAGGTACGTTATGGTTCCCATCATTATCGCAGCCATCGTAATCGCACTCGTTGTCCTCATCATCGCGACCGGCTACGTCAAGGCCCCGCCGGACCAGGCATTCATCATCTCGGGTCTCTCGAAGGAGCCCAAGATCATCAGCGGCGGCTCCGGCATCCGCATCCCAGTCCTGCAGCGCGTGGACAAGCTCTACTTAGGGCAGATGTCCGTCGACATCAAGACCGAGCAGGCCGTGCCGACCAACGACTTCATCAAC